>Ga0257111_1000157_pt1 | contig 27556 bp, 43 predicted proteins | sample LP_taG_6_FD_191567 | JGI IMG/M metagenome (GOLD analysis project Ga0257111, IMG submission 191567) | Marine microbial communities from Northeast Subartic Pacific Ocean, Canada - LP_J_2015_P26_500m | ecosystem: Environmental > Aquatic > Marine > Oceanic | place: Canada: Northeast Subartic Pacific...
AATGTGGAGATGGATGTGGAATTGATTACCAGTATAGCGATGGATAAGGAATTGCGTTTTGCGATTCGAGAAGGTGGTCGGACAGTTGGCGCTGGTGTGGTTACTGAAATTAAGGAATAAAGGTAAAGTTTGGCTAGTCAGGTAATAAGAATTAGTTTAAAAGCGTACGACCATTCTCTTTTGGATAAATCCACTGAGAAGATTGTTAGAACCGCGAAGTCAACTGGAGCTGTAATAGCTGGCCCAATACCGTTACCTACGCGGAGAACTGTCTATACAGTCTTGCGTTCCCCGTTTGTAAATAAAAAATCTCGAGAACAATTTCAGACAAAAATTCATAAGCGTATAGTGGATATTCTTAACTCGACTCCAAAAACAGTTGAATCTTTAATGAAATTAGATTTACCTGCGGGTGTAGACATTGAGATTAAGGTGTAATAATGCGTGGATTAATAGCTAAAAAATTAGGTATGACGCAGGTGTTTGACGATGGTGGTTTGGTGGTCCCTGTCACAATAATTGAGGCAGGTCCATGCATGGTAACGCAGATTAAAACTGTAGAGATTGATGGTTATGATGCTGTTCAGATTGGATATGGAGAAAAAAAGGATAAGCATACGACCACACCTATGAAAGGCCATTATAAAAAAGCAAGTTTGTCTCCAAAAGATGTGCTAGCAGAATTTGATACAATACCAGGTTATGATTATAAAATGGGTCAGGTGTTTGATGCTTCATTGTTTTCCGAAGGTGATATTGTTAACGTAACTGGTACATCAAAAGGGCGCGGTTTTTCAGGTGTAATAAAGCGTCATGGCTTTTCAAAAGGGCCTGTCACACATGGGCAGCGCGAATATCTAAGAGCTCCTGGTTCTATTGGCCAGGCTTCGGACCCTTCCAGGGTATTTAAGGGTATGCGTATGGCAGGTCAGTATGGAAATAAAAAGAAAACAATTGAAAACCTTAGTGTGGTAAAGGTTGACTTGGACAATAATCAGCTGTTTTTGAAGGGATCTGTCCCAGGCGCTAATAATGGGATCGTAATAATTAAAAAGTAATAATGGAATTACAGGTAATAAAGTCAAACGGTAATAAGGCATCTAAAATGAAAGTTGACGCATCAGTTTTTGATGTAAAGCCTAACAAGGATGCTGTACATAGAGCTATTTTATCTGAGATGACAAATAGCCGCCAAGGCACGCATGGGAGTAAGTCCAGAGGAATGGTGCGTGGCGGAGGAAAAAAACCTTGGAAACAAAAAGGAAGAGGTGTAGCACGAGCTGGATCAATTCGCTCACCTCTATGGCGTGGAGGTGGAACAGTATTTGGGCCACAGCCACATCAATACGAATATAAGTTACCAAAAAAAATTAAGCGTTTAGCTCGTCGGTCTATATTATCTGAAAAATTGCAAAATAAGAAAATTATAGTGTTAAATGAATTCGGCATTGATGAACCAAAAACAAAGAAAACAAAAGATCTTTTGGTCAATTTGGATGTGCAAGAAAAAAAAATCTTAGTATTAACTGGTAACTTAACTGCGAATTTGATTTTATCGATGAGAAATATACCAAATATAGCTTTATTAGATGCTATGACGGCGAGCGCATATGACCTTCTTGACTCCGAAATAATCTTAATTGATCAGAAAGGTCTGGAAATGCTAAATGATGGATTGGCAGACAAATAATGGCAAATTATAATTCTATAATTATCCGACCGTTATTCACTGAAAAAATGAGTCAATTAGAAGAAATTGAACGAAAATATGCTTTCCAGGTTAAATCAACCGCAAATAAAATTGTTATTAAATCTGCGGTAGAGCAAAAGTTTGACGTTAAAGTAGAGAAAGTTGCGACAATGAATCGTCAGGGGAAATTGAAGGATATGACCATGAAAAGTGGTGGTCGTACAATTCGCACGCACGGGAAAAGACCAGATTGGAAAAAGGCGATAATTACGCTAAAAGAGGGTTATAGCATCGATCTAATTAGGGGTGAGTCTGGAGTCTAATAAATGGGTATAAGGACTGTAAACCCTACTACACCAGGTAATCGTTTTGCTACGCGATCTGACTTTGCGGAGATCACCGCTAATCAACCAGAGAAAAAGCTAACCAAAGCACTAAGAAAATCTGGTGGAAGGAATAATAAAGGACGTATAACAGTGCGTCATCGTGGTGGTGGTCATCGGCGAAGATATCGTATAATTGATTTTAAAAGAAATAAAACTGATATACTAGCTACAGTTGCAACCATTGAATATGACCCAAATCGTTCGGCCAATATTGCCCTATTACATTATTCTGATGGTGAAAAAAGATATATATTATCACCATTTGGACTAAAAGTCGGTGATCAAGTTGTTTCTTCGCCTTCCGCAAAATTAAAAATTGGTAATGCATTGCACTTAAAGAATATCCCCACTGGTTTAACTGTTCACAATGTTGAAATGACTCCCGGTAAAGGTGGTCAAATGGTTCGCTCAGCGGGGACTGGTGCACAGGTGATGGCGCATGATGGTGGTTTTACAACGTTAAAATTACCTTCTGGCGAAATAAGATTGATTAATTCAGAGTGTTATGCAGTAATTGGCGAAGTCGGTAATAAAGCACACGAGCAAATTGTTAGTGGAAAAGCAGGTAGATCTCGCTGGTTAGGGCGCAGGCCATCAGTTAGAGGCGTAGCAATGAATCCAGTTGATCACCCAATGGGTGGTGGAGAAGGTAAATCGTCTGGTGGAAGACATCCGTGTACACCTTGGGGTAAACCGACCAAGGGTTACAAGACTCGTAAGCGCAATAAAAAATCAAATGCTTACATAGTGAAGCGGAGAAAATAAATGCCCCGATCATTAAAAAAAGGTCCGTATGTTGATCAAAAACTGGAAAAAAGGTTGATAGCCATGAAAGATAGTAAAAAGAAAAAAGTGGTTAAAACTTGGTCGCGGCGATCTATGGTCACTCCTGATTTTATTGGCCACACTATTGCAGTGCATAATGGAAATAAGTTTATTCCGGTTTTTATATCAGAGAATATGGTTGGTCATAAACTTGGTGAATTTGCACCAACTCGCACGTTTCGAATGCATTCTGGTGATAGGAAGAGTTGAGTATGAAAGCAAAATCTATTAGTAAGTATATAAGACAGTCTCCTAAAAAAATACGTATTGTCTTGGATGAAATCAGAGGTAAGCGTGTGGGTAATGCTTTAGACTACCTACATTTTTCTCCTTTAAAGGCATCATACGTTATTGAGAAAACAGTTCGTTCAGCAGTAGCAAATTTGATGCAATCCATTGAAGATTCAACTATGGATCCAGATTCATTAATTGTTAAGGAGGCTTTTGCGGATGGAGGCCCATTTTTAAAACGATTCCGTGCGGCTTCTATGGGCAGAATATCTAAACTAAATAAACCAACAAGCCATTTGACTATTGTGGTGAGTGACGAGTCATAGAGGAGGCAATTTGGGTCAAAAGACACATCCAGTAGGTTTCCGACTTTCAGTTAATAAAAACTGGAGGTCAAATTGGTTTGCAGGCGCAAATTTTCCAAGCGAATTGAAAGAGGATGTTCAAATAAGAAAATACTTGAAACATAGACTTCCAAATGCTGGAGTATCAAGAGTTGAGATAAGTAGAACTAGTAAGATTGTAACTGTAACAATCTTTACTGCTCGTCCTGGAATCGTAATTGGAAAAGGTGGTGAGGAAGTAACAAGGCTCAAAGCAGAGGTAGCGCAACTGACTGAAAAAGAAGTGCAAATAAATATATCAGAAATCAAAAGGCCAGAACTGGACGCTGCACTTGTAGGTGCAAATATAGCTCATCAATTGATAAAGAAAATAAGCTATCGTCGTGTTGTGAGTAAAGCTATACAAGCTACAATGCGCATGGGCGCTCAGGGCATAAGGGTAAACGTTGCTGGACGGCTTAGTGGGTCTGAAATTGCAAGAAGTGAAAAGTTTGCTGATGGTAGAATTCCTTTACATACCCTACGTGCAGATATTGATTATGCGCTTACTGAAGCGCACACAAAATATGGAATCATAGGAATAAAAGTTTGGATTTGTTTAGGGATGCAAAAAATTGCTTGAGCCAAAAAAAGTAAAATTTCGTCGTCACCATCGAGGTAATAGAAAAGGAATGGCTAGTCGCGGGAGCCATGTTGCCTTTGGGAGTTATGGCCTAAAAGCTACAGAGGCAGGTTGGGTTACAGCGCGACAGATCGAAGCTGCCAGGATAACAATTTCCCGTGTAGTTCGAAAAACGGGAAAAATGTGGATTCGTATATTTCCGGATAAACCGATAACTAAAAAACCAGCCGAGACACGTATGGGCAAAGGAAAAGGGTCTCCGGAATATTGGGTAGCAGTCGTGAAACCTGGACGGATATTATTTGAAGTTGAAGGAGTGAGCAAACTAGAGGCTGAAGAAGGATTTCGTAATGCGGGGCATAAACTACCAATTAAAACAAGGTTTGCTGTAAGGAGGGATAGTTAGAGGTTATGAAAAAAAGCGAATTAACTGAAATGACAGTTCCCGAACTGAAAACGAAACTACAAGATGATTTTGAATCCTTACAGAATTTTCGTTTTCAAAAAGCTCTACAACAATTAGAGAATCCCGTACAGATTAAGCGTGTTAAAAAGGATATTGCACAGGTAAAAACATTACTAAAAGAATACAAACTAGGTATTCGTACTGAAAGGATGGGATAATTTTTAAAGTGTCAGATAAGCGTAAAAGACAAAAGTTGATGGGCGAAATTGTAAGCGACAAAATGGATAAAACTGTTGTCGTAAAAGTCACTAAAAAGGTTCCCCATCCTGTATATGGTAAATATGTGAACCGATCGAAGAAATATCTTGCTCACTTGGGTTCAGTTGATGCAAAAGCAGGTAATATTGTTGAAATATCAGCTATTCCTCCCAAAAGTAAAAATAAACGCTGGCAAGTAAGTAAGGTTCTTAGGTAATTGATTAGATTTGGATAAATTTTATGATACAACAAGAAACAAGATTAAAGGTTGCAGACAATTCCGGAGCGAAAGAGGTTTTGTGCTTCAAGATATTAGGCGGTTCTAAGCGTCGCTATGCTTCGATAGGTGATTTAATCGTAGTTACGGTAAAAAATGCTATCCCTGGAGGCGAAGTAAAAAAGGGCGATGTAACCCGTGCAGTCGTTGTTCGAACTAGAAAAGAAGTAAGACGTAAGGATGGCACATACATTAGATTTGATGATAATGCTGCAGTATTATTAACGAGCGCAGGAGAACCAAGAGGTACAAGGATATTTGGGCCTGTCGCTCGAGAATTGCGTGATGGTGGTTATATGAAAATTGTATCAATGGCCTCGGAGGTAATGTAATGCGCATTCGTAAAGGAATGAAAGTTCGTGTAATTAAAGGTAATCACAAAGGTTCAGAAGGAAAGGTACTTTTCGTTTTTCCTAAGGATAATAAAGCTATAGTTGAAGGTGTGAATTTTATTAAACGTGCAGTACGTCCTACTCAAAATAATCCTAGCGGGGGATATACAGAAAAAGAAGCACCAATCCATTTATCAAATCTTATGCTAGTTCAAAAAGGTCAAACTACTCGGATAGGCTTTAAAGTACTTGACGATGGATCAAAAGTGAGGATCGGTAAAAAGACCGGAGAAGAAGTAGAGTTATAATTATGGCGAAAGAAAGAAAAACTGTTAAGAATAAAGATAGCAAGGCTAAAAAGAAAACTACGCAGTCAACAACTGTTGGCTATATACCAAATTTACATAACAGATATTTAGACGAAGTAATACCCAGTTTGACAAAAAGATTTAGTTATAAAAATATCATGGAAGTTCCCAAGCTAGCCACGATATCGATAAATATGGGTGTTGGTGACGCAAAAGTGAATCCAAAAGCTCTTGAAAGCGCAATTGATGAGCTAACAATGATTTCTGGCCAAAAGCCTGTAGTCACTCTTTCAAAAAAAGATATTTCAAATTTTAAGGTTCGTAGAGGATTTCCTGTGGGTTGTAAAGTGACAATGCGCGGTAACAGAATGTATGATTTTTTTGAACGTTTAATAACTGTAGCCCTGCCAAGGACGAGGGATTTCAGGGGGCTTTCATTCAAATCTTTTGATAAGAGAGGTAACTTTAATTTTGGTGTAAAAGAGCAAATAATTTTTACTGAAATTAATTATGATAAGATTGATAGTATACGAGGTATGGATATTAATATTACCACTACTGCGTCCAGTGATGATGAGGCCTATTGGCTGCTAAAAGAATTTGGATTTCCTTTAATGGACAAGCCGCAAAAATCAGAAGAAACTATTGAGGTCGCCTAATGGCTAAAAAATCTTTAATATATAAATCCAATAGAAAACCGAAATTCTCAACAAGGGGTTACAATCGGTGTTTCAATTGTGGTCGCCCTGCTGGGTTTATGCGAAAATTTGGTTTATGCAGGATTTGTTTTCGAGAAATGGCCTTAAAGGGTGAAATACCCGGTGTTACAAAAGCGAGTTGGTAGGGGAGATATGTGATATGACTATGACCGATCCTACAGCAGATTTACTCACTCGTATTCGTAATGGCTTAGCCGTTAATAAGCGCTGGGTTGATGTTCCTTCTTCAAAAATGAAAAAAAGAATTGTATTTATTCTAAAAGAAGAGAGCTATATCGAAGATTTCTTATTCATTAAAGATGGTATTAATGAATTCATTCGAATATTCCTCAAATATGATTATCAAGGTAAACCTGTAATTACCAGAATAAACAGGGTCAGTAAGCCAGGGTATCGAGTTTATGTAGAATGCTCAAAAATACCTCGTGTACTTGATGGTCTTGGGATCGCAATACTATCTACTTCAAAAGGTGTAATTTCGAATAAGGTTGCTAAAAAATTAGGAATTGGTGGCGAAGTTATATGTAATGTATGGTAATTGAATGTCAAGAATAGGAAAACAACCAATTTCAATCCCTGAAGGTGTCAATATAGACATCAAGGAAAGCTTGGTAACTGTGAAAGGACCTAAGGGTTCTGTGGACATCGATGTTCATAAAGATATGGTTTTGCATGTTAAAGATGGTTTTTTAAGTGTTACAAGGCCATCGGATAATCGTGGCCATCGATCCTTGCATGGTACGACCCGCATGATCTTGCATAATGGTATTATTGGTGTTTCAGATGGATTTGAAAAAGAACTGGAAATTAATGGAATTGGGTATCAGGCAAAAATGCAGGGAAATCGATTAATACTTACTTTAGGGTTTTCTCATGAAATTCATTTTGATCCCCCTGAAGAAATTTCAATAACAGCAAATCGTACTGAGATAAAAGTATCTGGAATTGACAAACAGTTAGTTGGTGAAGTCTCTGCCAAGATAAGGTCATTTAGGAAGCCAGAACCATATAAAGGGAAAGGCATCCGTTATAAAGGTGAATATGTTAGATCCAAACAAGGTAAGACAGTTGGCGGGGGTGAAGATTGAGCAAGTTAACAAAAATAAAAGCCAGGACTTTGCGTCGCAGAAACCGCAGTAAACGTAAAATTAACGATATGTCTGATTATCCCAGAATGGTGGTAAGTCGGAGTATAAAAAATATACAAGCACAGATAATTGATGATTTAACTGGTAAAACATTAGTAGCTGTCACATCCTCTGACAAAAGTATTAGAGCTGATATTGATAAGGTGAGCAGTAAGACTGAGCAAAGTAAAATTGTGGGAACCGCAATTGCAAAAAAAGCCAAAGAAAAGAAAATCAAAGAGGTTTGGTTTGATCGTAATGGTTACCCTTATACAGGCCGTGTTCGAGCAATGGCTGATGCGGCTAGAAAAACTGGGTTGAAATTCTAGTAAAGGAGAAAAAATTGTCAATAATTAATCCAGCAGAATTAGACCTTAAAGAAGAAGCAGTTGTACGTATCAATCGTGTTGCAAAAGTTACGTCCAGAGGTAAAAGATTTAGTTTTTCTACTATAGTTGTTGTTGGCGATGGCATGGGTCATGTAGGCGTGGGATTAGGCAAAGCAAATGAAGTTATAACTAGTATTTCGAAAGCGAAGGATAAAGCTAAGCGGAACATCTTCAAGTCGACTATCATTAATGGTACTATTCCCCATAAAATCGTTGGCAGATTCGGAGCCAGTAGGGTTTTATTAAAACCTGCCTCACCAGGTACGGGTATTATAGCAGGTGCTCCAGTACGTGCTGTAATGGAACAAGTTGGCGTGAATAATATTTTGACTAAAAGATATGGATCAAGTAATCCAATGAATATTGTTCGGGCAACAATTAATGCACTAGAAAATTTGCAGGATGCCGTTAAAATTGCAAATAAGCGTGGTATAAAAATAAAAGATGTATTCACCTGATATGGCCAAAATAAAACAACAGACGCTGAAAATTACGCAAGTTAAAAGCAGGATTGGCTATAAGAAAAAAGCAAAAGCTACATTGGATGCGATGGGCTTAAAAAAAATGAATCAGACTGTAGAATTACCGGATAATCCAGCAATAAGGGGCATGATAAAAAAAATTGAATATCTTATTAGAGTAGAAGATAAATAATGAAACTACTTTCTTTAAAGCCAAGTAAAGGTGCGACTCAGAGAAAAAAACGGCCTGGTCGGGGAAATGGCTCAGGTTTGGGACGCACGGCTGGCCGAGGTGAAAAAGGATACCATGCCAGAAGTGGTAGCAAAAACCGTTCATGGTTCGAAGGTGGACAAATGCCGATCCATAGACGATTACCTAAAAGAGGTTTTTCTAATTCTCTATTTCGTAAAACCTATCAAGTAGTGAACATACAAGCCATTAATGAACTTGGTTTAGAGACTGTAGATGCACAAATATTGCAGGAAAAAGGATTGGTGCGATCTTCTTTACAACCAATCAAAATTTTGGGTGATGGTAATATTGAAAGTTCTGTAAAAGTCACAGCTAGTTGCTTTAGCAAATCAGCAATAGAAAAAATTGAGCAGGCAGGAGGCAGTGTCGAAGTACAGTGATTGAAAAAATAAAAAATATGTTCAATATACCCGAGCTTAGAGGCAGAATTTTGTTCACCTTCGGCGTGCTGATCGTAGTTCGTGCGGGAGCGCATATTCCAATTCCAGGAATTAACAGTGACGCGTTAATGGATGCATTTCGAGCAATGCAAAGTCAGAATACACTTTTAGGGTTATTTAATATGTTTGCTGGTGGAGCATTTCAAAAAGCTACACTTTTTGCACTAGGTATTATGCCATATATAACCACTTCGATTATTTTTCAATTAATGGGTAGCGTTGTTCCATATTTTCAACGCTTGCAGAAAGAAGGAGAAGAAGGAAGAAAGAAGTTAACCCAACTGACAAGGTATGGTACAGTTGGTGTCTCAATTCTGCAGGCATACAGCATTACAATTTTCCTTGAATCAATGACATCAAGTAATGGTATGGCAGTCGTTATAAACCCTGGTATTGGATTTAAATTTGTTGCTATAGTTAGTATAGTGACGGGGACTTTGCTTCTAATGTGGCTCGGTGAAAGGATCACTGAACGTGGAATCGGCAATGGAATTTCTCTAATAATAATGGTAGGAATCGTTTCGGTACTACCAAGTGTAATATTGAGTGAGATTACTCAAATAAGAGCTGGTCTACGAGGAATCCTTTCAGAGGTGATATTACTTGGAATTATGTTCGTAATTATCGCATTTGTTGTCCGACTTACTCAAGGTACAAGGAAAATTCCAGTGCAGTATGCGAAACGTGTTGTTGGGCGTAAGATTTATGGTGGACAGGCTACGCATATACCATTGCGTGTGAATACTGCAGGTGTAATGCCAATAATTTTTGCGCAATCAGTAATGTTTATACCAAGTACAATCGCAATGTTTTTTCCTGAAAGCGAATTCATGCAAGGTTTAACACGCTGGTTTTCGTTTGACCATCCATTCTACTGGACTGTATTTGGTCTAATGATCGTATTTTTTACGTATTTTTATACGGCGATAGCATTTGATCCTGTTCAAGTTGCATCAAATATGAAACAGCACGGTGGGTTCATTCCTGGAGTGCGCCCCGGAAAAAAGACAGCCGAATTTATTGATAATATTTTAACCAGAGTGACCCTTCCAGGTTCAATCTTCCTCGCTGGAGTAGCAGTCTTCCCCTTTGTGTTGATGAACGTAATGAATGTAGGGTACGACCTTGCTTCTTTCTTTGGCGGTACGAGTCTATTAATTATTGTCGGTGTTGCCTTAGATACATTGCAACAGATTGAATCACATCTACTCATGCGGCATTATGATGGTTTTCTTTCCAAGGGAAAGATTCGAGGCAGGAGACGTATGTAATGATTAGGGTAAGAACACCAAGAGAAATCGAACTTATTGCAAAAAGCGCACAGATCGTCGCTGATACACTTGATATGCTTTCAACAAAAGTAATTAGTGGTGTATCATTATTGGAACTGGACGCGCTAGCTGAGGAATTTATTCGTTCTCGTGGCGCTCGTCCAGCATTTAAAGGATATATGGGATTTCCAGCCACATTATGTATTTCAGTAAATGATGAAGTTGTGCATGGTATTCCTTCAAATAGTAAACTTTCAGAGGGTCAAATTGTTGGAATTGATTGCGGTGCGGAAAAAAACGGATACTATGGCGATTCAGCGCGTACATTTGCAATTGGTAATATTAATGATAAAAACCGTGACTTGATGTTAACTACAGAAAAAGCTCTTACGCTTGGGATTGAACAGGCAAAGCCTGGCAATTATGTGTCGGATATCGGCCATGCGATACAATCTTTTGTAGAACCTAAAGGTTTTTCTATCGTACGTGAATTAGTTGGACATGGTATAGGGACGGAACTGCATGAAGAACCCCAGGTACCAAATTACGGAGTGCCGGGTATGGGTGATGAATTAAAAGAAGGTATGTGTCTTGCAATAGAGCCAATGATAAACTGTGGTCGGAAAGAAGTTTACACTGCTGAAGATGGTTGGACTATTAAAACAAAAGATGGCCATAACTCAGCGCACTTTGAACATACAATAACTATTCGTGAAAATGGTGCTGAAATTTTATCAAGAAGTCAATTAAATGGCTAAAGAAAAACCTATAACAATTGACGGTGTAATCACTGAAACTCTACCTAGTGCTATGTTTAGGGTTGAAGTTGAAATAGGTGGTGAAAAACATGAGGTTTTAGCACATGTATCAGGAAAAATGAGAATGTATTATATTAAAATTCTTCCCGGTGATGTTGTAACCTTGGAAATATCGCCATATGATCTGAATCGCGGAAGAATTGTTTATCGGCAAAAATAATATGAAAGTAAGACCGTCAGTAAAAAAAATGTGCCCAAAATGCAAAATTATTAAACGTAAAGGTGTTGTGCGAGTAATATGCAGCACCCCTAAACATAAACAAAGGCAGGGATAGATAATACTATGGCAAGAATTGCAGGTATAGATATTCCCCGAGATAAGAAAGTGCCTTATTCCTTAAGGTATATTTACGGGATTGGATTAACTACAGCCCAAAAAATTTGTGATAAAGCTAAAATTAGTCATGACAAACGAGTGAAAGATCTAACTGAAAAACAGGTAGTGGCGATTCGTGACGCCATTACAAAAATGGAGTTAGTGATTGAAGGTGAGCAGAGATCTGAGACTGCCATGAACATTAAGCGTTTGCGTGATATTGGTAGCTATAAAGGAGTCCGTCATCGTCGTGGTTTGCCAGTAAATGGTCAGCGAACAAAAACAAATGCACGCACGAGAAAAGGCAGAAAGAAGACTGTTGGTATGGGTAAAAAAGCTTTAGAAAAGAGGGGGTAACTGATTGGCTAAACCAAAACAAAAGAAGAAATCAAGGAAAAATAAGGTCTCTGATCCAAGGGGTGTTGCAAATATTAAAGCTACTTTTAATAACACTCACATATCAGTAGCAGACAAATTTGGAAATGTGATTGCCTGGGCAACAGCGGGTACTTCAGGGTTTAAAGGCTCTCGCAAGAGTACATCGTACGCTGCTACAATCGCAGCTGAAAATGTAGCTAAGGATGCAATTGCCATGGGAATGATATCCATAGATGTTCGAGTAAAAGGACCTGGGCCTGGTAGAGAATCAGCTGTGCGGTCGCTTGCAGCAACAGGGCTAGAAATAAGATCTATAAAAGATGTAACGCCGTTACCACATAATGGTTGTAGGCCACCGAAAAGAAGACGGGTATAGTACAGAGGATAATCTATGGCAAAGCTAAAAACACCCCGCGGGAAACTTGTTAGGAAATTTGGTGAAAATATTTTTGGTAATGCAAAATATGATCGCTTATTGAATCGTAAACCATATAGGCCAGGACAGCACGGGCAAGCCCGACGAAGAAGGCCATCTAATTATGGTATTCAATTACATGAAAAACAGAAAGTAAAAATAATGTATGGTTTGTTGGAAAAACAATTTAAAGCATACTTTGCAAAATCAGAAAAAATGAAAGGTGAAACAGGTACTAACCTATTGCAATTACTTGAAAGAAGGCTGGATAACGTTGTTTATAGGTTAGGTTTTGCATCTACCAGATCACAAGCAAGACAATTAGTCAACCATGCACATTTTCTGGTTAATAATACAAAAGTAAATATACCCAGCTATTTGGTCAAGCCTGGCGATAAGATAAAAGTACGCGATCGTAGTAAAAAATTAGATGTTTTATTGGATTCAGTTCGGCGGATCAAAGGTGACCTTGATTTACCATGGCTTGAACTGGACAAGGCAAAGTTAACCGGTACTTTTATGGATATACCGGCACGAGAAGATATGGGCGTGATAGCTAATGAACAGCTCATAGTAGAATTGTATTCAAAATAATAAACTAAAGGGTAATAAATAAATGACTAAGAAACTCGACCTTAATATAAAAGTTGATGAAAAGAATCTTACCAATACATTTGGTAAGTTTATAATACAACCCATGGAACGGGGATATGGTATAACAATTGGTAATGCATTACGACGTGTACTGCTTACTTGCATACCTGGTGCGGCAATCACTAATGCAAAATTTGATAGTGTATTGCACGAGTTCTCAAGTATCGAGGGAGTACAAGAAGATGTATCAGATATAATACAAAACTTAAAAGGCGTGCGTTTTAAGCTCGACGAAAATGACCCTGAAAAGATATCTATAAAACTAAAGGGACCTTGCAAATTCACTGGTAGTGATATACAAAAAGCAAGCGATGAATTTAAGGTGTTAAATAAAAGACATTACATTACAGAAATCAATGAAGGTACAACATTCAACATAGAATTAAAAATTGGTGTGGGCAAAGGATATATGCCTTCAGAATTAAATGAACTTCCAAATGCACCATTGGGTACGATAGCCATTGATAGCATTTTCAATCCAGTTACTAAGGTAAAGTTTAATATAACACCAGTGCCGGGCGCAAAAGAACCAATTGAAATTCTCACGCTAGAGGTAAACACGGATGGCTCAATCACGCCACAGGATGCTGTCAGTCATTCTTCAAGTATTCTAATTGAACAGTTACAAATTGTAGAATCAATCAGTAAACCTGAAGTACTTGAAATATCAGAGCCTATTAGTGAAGAAGTGATGGAAATCCGCAAATTGTTGAACTTGACTATAGATGAAATGGAACTTTCGGTACGTAGTCATAATTGTTTACAAGCTGCGGGCATCAAGTTTATTTACGAATTAGTTAGTAAAGAAGAGAATGAGATGCTGAAATACAAGAATTTTGGTCGTAAGTCACTAACTGAATTGGTTGAAAAATTAGATCAAATGGGCATCAGCTTCGGTATGGAAGTCGATAAATACTTAAAGGAAGAAGTATAATAAAGTGCGACATCGCAGAAAAGGTAAGAAACTAGGCGTAAATCCATCTCATCGGCGCGCTTTGTTAGCTAACCTGGCTGAAAATTTGATAATCCATAAACGCATTAAAACAACAGATGCGAGGGCCAAAGAGTTGCGTCGTTATATTGAACCTCTTGTAACTAAAGCAAAAAAAGGTGATCTGAACTCAATTCGCATGATCGCAAAGAAAATACGCCATAAGAATATCTTAAATATATTATTGAGTGATATTGCACCGGTGTATGATGGTAGGAATGGAGGTTACACACGCATAGTAAAACTTGGTTTTAGAGATAATGATCGCGCATCTGTATCACTTATTGAATTTGTGGATATGGAAGGCGCTAAAAAGATTGAAAGCACACCCGTTTCCAAAGAAATACAAGAGACAGAGTAAAAAGCATATTATCTTAGCATTAAATAATCCGAACCGTGTCTTATTGAGGGCAATCATTTTGATTGCCCTTCTTTTTATATCAATCTCACACCCCAATCTTATTGCTGGTGAAGAAGATGAAGTACCGTCATTAGATAATAGATGTTTATGGGTTACCCGTGATGTGTTGAAGTCCAAAATGTCCATAAATGATATGGTCAATTTTGCGATTGAAAAAAACATTAATCACCTCTTTGTGCAGGTAAGAGGACGTGGATATTCTTTTTATGAATCTGAATTCATTCCCAGAAGTCAAATACTGAGTGAAGGTGAGTTTGATCCTCTGGCATATTTACTAGATACAGCAAAGGGTAAAGGAATTAAAATTCACGCCTGGGTAAATGTCTATGTTTTATGGTCAAGTAAATCATTACCTAACGATGAGCGACATATTTTACATATGCGGCAGGAATGGTTGGATACTACACAAGAATGGCCAGTGGATGTTGAAAAAGAATTGAACATGGTAACAGTTAATAATAATGGTAGTGAGGGATTATTTCTTTCCCCAAACCACCCAGATGTGAATGGATACTTAATTAAAGTATTTCGAGAATTAATTACCAATTATGATATTGATGGCTTGCATCTGGATTATATCCGCTATCAGGACGCAGAGTATGGTAGAAATCCGTATGCAATTGCCCGATTTAAAAACGAATCAGGAAATGATCCTGGGCCATGGTTTCTAGAGATGGAACGCAGTACAATTGCTAGTCCCAGATTAATAGGTAATATGAAGCGGTGGAATAACTTCAAACGCAAAGCAGTCACTTCTTTGGTCAAAGACACACGGGCATTGGTTAATGAAGTACGACCAGATTGCATAATATCTGCTGCAGTGAAACCTAATCTATATGTTGCCAGAGAGCGGTATTTTCAGGAATGGAATGTCTGGCTTGCAGCGGGTTATATGGATTGGGTGGTTCCGATGAATTATTCACCAAAGATGCGTGAATTTGCAAGAAATATTGATGTTATAAATGATAATTTTCCGAAAAAATACCGTGAGAAAATAATTATGGGAATTGCGCTTCATAATCAGAAACCAAGTGAAGCGGTTGAGAAAATACAATTTTCACGTTTAGGACAATTTCCCCGAATATCTTTATTTTCATATAATATAATGATTAATGACCATGGTTATGCTTCAGTTTTTGATGAAGATAATCATTAATACTTTGGTCATTCTGTCGCTTGCGTTTGATACCCATAGATAAATTTGAAAATGATTAATAAAAACACTTAAATGGGAAAAATAATTCAAGCACCTCAAGGAAATAGCTTAAACTGCAAAAACTGGCAGATTGAAGCGCCTTATCGCATGATCCAAAACAATTTGAATCCTGAAGTGGCAGAAGACCCTAAAAATTTAATTGTTTATGGTGGAAAAGGAAAAGCAGCCCGTAATTGGGATTGTTATAATGCAATTATTGAATCTCTAAAAAAATTAAATGAAGATGAAACGTTATTAATCCAATCAGGTAAGCCAGTTGGTGTTCTCAGAACTCATGAAACTGCTCCACGTGTTTTAATAGCTAATTCAAATCTCGTTCCTGAATGGGCGAATTGGGACCATTTTAATGAATTGGATAAACGTGGATTAATGATGTACGGACAGATGACAGCTGGATCCTGGATCTATATTGGAACACAGGGAATATTACAGGGAACGTATGAAACGTTTGCAGCAGCTGCAAAACAGCATTTCAGCAGTGATTTATCTGGTAAATTTGTTTTGACGGCCGGTCTAGGTGGAATGGGAGGTGCCCAGCCACTGGCTGTTACTATGAATAATGGCGTCATTCTAACTATAGAGGTTGATTCGAAACGAATTGAAAAGCGTTTAGCAACGAATTATCTTGAAGTAGCTACAGAATCTCTCGATGAGGCAATAAAAATGGTTCAGGACGCAGTAAACAGTAAAAAACCATTATCTATCGGTTTGCTGGGAAATGCTGCTGATATAGTACCAAAAATGGCCCAAATGGATATTATTCCTGATTTGGTTACAGACCAAACATCTGCGCATGATGAATTGGACGGTTATATACCCAACGGAATTACATATCTAGAAGCCATTAGATTGCGGAAATCTAATCCAGAACAATATGTACAAGAAAGCTACAAAGCAATGGCTGAACATTGTCGGGGAATACTGAAATTAATGGAAAAGGGCGCTATTTGTTTTGATTATGGGAATAATCTAAGAGGGCAGGCGAAAAAAGCGGGTGTAAATAATGCATTCGATTTCCCTGGTTTTGTACCAGCTTATGTACGACCATTATTCTGCGAAGGGAAAGGCCCTTTTCGATGGGTAGCTTTGTCAGGTGAACCGGAAGACATCTTTAAAACTGATGAGAAAGTAATTGAACTTTTTCCTGAGGATAAAGCGCTGGTACGGTGGATAAAACTTGCTCGCGATAAAGTCCAATTTCAAGGGTTACCTGCCAGAATTTGTTGGCTTAACTATATGCAACGATCAAAATTTGGTGTGGAACTAAATAATATGGTTGCTAGCGGTGAACTATCGTCTCCAGTAGTCATTGGTAGAGATCACCTTGATACTGGTTCAGTTGCATCACCATACCGAGAGACTGAGTCAATGAAAGACGGTTCTGATGCAGTGGCAGATTGGCCATTACTAAATGCTCTTATAAATACAGCAAGCGGCGCCACCTGGGTGTCAATTCACCAAGGAGGCGGAGTTGGTATGGGATTGGCAATACATGCTGGTCAAGTAATTTGTGCTGATGGTACACCCGAAATGGAAAAACGAATTATGCGCGTACTGAGCAATGACCCTGGACTTGGCATATTACGACATGCTGACGCTGGATATGAAGATGCAATTTCCAATGCAAAAAAATGGGATTTAGAAATCCCCATGGGAAACAATTAGACCAGTGTTAAACCTTACTAATATTGGACTTTTGGCAACTTATAATTCTAAAAACTCTACGCTCGAGCGAACACATGACTGTACAATTAGTATTGATGATGGAATTATTACTGATATAAATGGTGCGGGCATTAGTCGAAATGAATCCATTGATTGTAATGGAAGGCTCGTCACTCCAGGTTTTGTGGATGCGCATACACACCCAGTATTTGTTGATGGTAGGGAAAATGAATTTATGAAGAGACTGGCAGGTGTTTCTTACCAGGATATAGCAAAACAGGGTGGCGGGATCAATGCCAGCATAACAGCTGTTCGCAATGCCACTGAAATTGAATTATATGACCGCGTAATTAAACGTATGGATAAATTTATCGAGATGGGCACAACCACTTTGGAAGCAAAAAGCGGTTATGGATTGGATACTGAATCGGAGTTGAAATCGCTGCGGGTACTGGATCATGTAAACAGTGCGCATGCAATTGATATTGTTTCCACGTTTCTTGGTGCGCATGCAATTCCACCAGAATTCAATGGTGATCCAAAAGGTTATTTCACTTTATTATGCAAAGAAATGCTTCCAGCTGTAGCTGAACAGGGAATTGCAAAATTTTGTGATATATTTTGCGAGGAAGGCTATTTTAATATAAATGATAGTAGAATTATCCTGCAAACTGCTGCGCAATATAGTCTGATTCCCCGTATTCATGCAGATGAATTCACAGATTCTGGAGCCGCGGGTTTGGCTGCAGAGATAGGAGCTATTTCCGCAGATCATTTGATGAAAGTAAGTGACCAAGGTATAAAGGAAATGGCACGTGCTGGAGTTACGGCAATTTTACTGCCTGGAACTACTTTCTTCTTAGGTGATCATTCATATGCACCCGCGCGTAAAATGATTAATGCAGGTATTGATATTGCACTGGCAACTGATTTTAATCCTGGAAGCTGCCATATCCAATCAATGCCATTTATAATCAGCCTGGCCTGTCTTTATTTAGGTTTAACAATAGATGAAGCATTAAAAGCTGCTACCTGGACTGGGGCATGCGCACTCAATGTAGAAGAGAATGTTGGGTCAATAGAGGTTGGCAAAAAAGCTGATTTGATTATTTGGGACCTGGATACCCCAGAAGAAATCCCTTATAATATGGCCTCTGTCCCAATAAAAAATGTAATTAAGAATGGCAGTTTAGTTATAAGCCTTGATTAGAAAAAGTTATCCCTGTAAAATCACGCTTGCATTTTAATGAAGGTAAATGAAATCCAATAAGAAGTTATTAATTGTTTTTTTGTTAGTTCTTAATAGCATTGGAATACTGCATGCGAATTATGCTTTCTATCGTAGGGTTACTTCAACGTGTAAATCATACCATGTTGATATTACCACTGATAATATGCAATTAAATATGGATAGTAATAATTTCACAATAAATCTCACTAGCAGGCGGAATAATTTTGAGATGGTAATGATAATAGGTTTTGCCGCAGCAGGTCAGGCTATAATTCATCAGAAACATTTACAAGGAACAATAAATAATTATAATCCTGTAATACCAGCTCAGGTAAGCGTTTTTGTCAATGTACCAATGGGACGTGGTGATACAATATTCTCAGCTGAAGCCAATGCCTTTTTGGTACAAGAATTAGCAGATGGATCACTTGATACTGCTGAATTTATGAGAGAAATAAAAGATTCAATTCAAACACTGTAAGGAGGATTTATGTTAGACCCTACTAGTTTTTCTGGTTTACTTTCTGAATATGCACGGGCTATTGGTTGGTCTGTCACTGCTGCCATTGGCTTTTCATTTGGTGTCGGTTTAGCTATCAAGGTTTTTGATTGGTTATCAACCGACATTGAGGAATGGGAAGAAATAAAAAAAGGAAATATGGGTGTTGCCTATATTTTTGTTTCCCTGATTGTGATGGTTGGTCTATTAGTGTATAAAGTGATTTAAACCTAGAACAACAATCTATTTGAAAAGGGGTCCGAAGAGGATCCCTTTTACTTTATACCAATATGAATACAATAATAATTACTAACAATGTATTCAAAAAATTAACCATATCATTATCTACAATGTAAAGACCTGATACGTGCTTAGATGGTATTTTACAATGCTTTCTTTTTTCAGTAATAATCTTGCATTTTAGACATTGAAAAATCGCTTGAATCGAACCACCGATTAATGAATCAATCAAACTGCCGACTGTTCCCGAAATAATGATTATAATTAATAATAAACCTGATAAACCCAATAAATAACCTGTAATTCCAATAATTGCTGCGCCTAGTACTGATCCTAGTGTACCAATAGCTGAAATCCCTCCAGAAGTACCCTTTATTACTCTTTCCAGTTTAATAACATGAATTGGATCCCGATTACTGAATGAGCCTATTTCGCTTGCCCATGTATCTGCAGTCGCAGTAGCGATTGCTGCAATGTATAAAATGAAAAGCTGATCAATTGGGTAATAGAAATTCAGCACGGATAAAATTGTAGCGACTCCGCCATTAGCCATTACCTGCATTATGTCTCGTTGTGAACCTTTTTGGATGGTATTTCCTGTCTTTGATAGTTTTGACAGAACTGATGATAAGATAAAAAATACTAAGATTGGTATAATCCATTTGAAACCACCTGTACCATAAATTATCAATCCCATGATATATGCAGAAATAACTCCGCTTTTATTAAGTGATTGTAGCTTATAGGAACCATAAAATGCGATAGCTGATACGATTGTCCAAATTAGAAGATTATTTAGTGTGCCATGTGTATAGTTTATCAGGAATATATCATAACTCAGTGCAGCTATAATAGGCACCGAAAAATTATCTGATCCGCGACTACTTATTAACTCAGATAAAGTTACTGACATTGCTACAAAGCCACTTACACCAATCAATACAGTTAGTGGAACAAAAAAAGCTGCGCCAAATAACCATGCAAATAAGTCTGTTCCGATATAAATAATCATGAAACTTGAAAGAAACATACCCAAACAACCTTCTACTGATTTGGTATCATCCCAGATCTGAAACTTTCTTGGACGATGAACTAATTCGCCCGTGACTGCAGCAATTGTATCTGAATAAGTCATTATCATTGTTGAAAGGATCAAGGTGATCGGCTTGTCCCACCAGAATAGTGCTAATAAAAGGAAAGATATGGGAAAATACACTGTCCCATAGCTTACTCTGGTTGTTGAATGCATCCCTTTGAATCTATCCGTGTTCAGTGCAAGAGCATTAACAAAGATAAAGATACCCGCCAAAACGACCGGCGGTATATTTGATTGGAATATAAATGGACAGGCTGATACCAGTGTACCCACGATTAGATGGACCAGTTTTCTGCTCGATTCCGGACTCCATTGCAGTATCGATCGCGCAACCTCACTGATCCCAATCAAAATAAATATAAATGTTAAGAAAAGAGCAAAAGTGTACCATTCATTAATAAAGGGCTGCCATATGGGTAGTTGCATGGCTGCAAACTAAGATTAGTGTGTAATGAAACCACAGAATTGATTTATCGAGTAAAGTATTCCTGAATTGGTGGTCAGGAAATTTTCGTTTATATTATGGCTATCAAATCAAATAGTGAACGGGGGGGAAAGGTATACGTCAATGAAGTATAATGAAGAAATTGAAATACTGCAGATTGAGTTGCTTAAAATGCAGTCCCATGTCAAAAAACATGGCAAACGACTAGCGCTTATCTTTGAGGGCCGTGACGCTGCTGGTAAAGGTGGCACATTAAAACGGATGACTGAACATTTAAATCCTCGCGGTGCACGAGTCGTTGCGCTTGAGAAGCCTAGTGATAGAGAAAGAACACAATGGTATTTCCAACGGTATGTTACCCATCTCCCCGCTGGTGGAGAAATAGTGCTTTTTGACAGGAGTTGGTATAATAGAGCAATGGTTGAACCAGTCATGGGTTATTGCACGGATGAGCAACATAAACGATTCTTGAATTATGCCCCAATGTTTGAAGAACTATTGGTCAGGAGTGGTATTCAATTATTCAAATTTTATTTTTCTGTTTCTAAACAAGAACAGGAAAATCGTTTTAAAGCACGTGAAACTGACCCGTTAAAGCAGTATAAGCTGTCACCTGTAGACAAACAGGCTCAGGAATTATGGGATCAGTATTCAATCCGCAAATTTGAAATGTTAAATGCCACTAATCGGACACTTACTTCATGGACAATTATACGATCAGATGATAAGAAAAAGGCCCGCCTTAATTGCATAAAGAGTATTTTGGTAAATGTAGATTACGAAGGGAAAATTGCTAAAAAGAAACTTGAATATGATCCTGAAATTGTTATTACAGGCATTGACGAAATAAAGATAATGGAAGATAATCTTTTGAATCCCGATTTATTACCTGGATAATACATTATTGAAATATTTATTTCTTACCAGGCATGCAAAATCCAGTTGGGGTAATCCCAGATTAACCGATATAGACCGTCCATTAAATGAACGTGGGAAAAGGGCAGCGCCCTTTATGGGCAGATTGATCGTGGACAAAGGTGAAAAACCGGAATTACTCATATCCAGTCCTGCCAACCGTGCGCTTTCGACGGCAAAAGATTTTGGGGAAGCTATGGGTTTGGTAGAAAATGATATTATTATTGATCGCACCATTTATGGTGCCGGGGCGCAACAATTATTGGAATTGGTGCAAGACCAGGATGACCTATATAAATCGATCATGCTTTTTGGTCATAATCCAACTTTTACATCGTTCGTTAATTTGCTTACGGGTAGTAATATAATGAATGTAGTGACCTGCGGTGTTGTCCGCATTGATTTTGAGTTTTCTTCCTGGACAAATATTGATTTTGGTTCCGGCAGGTTGGCGTATTATGAATATCCAAAAAAGTATGCCAATTCATAGGCAATATTGTTCTTAGTCATATACGCTTTTAGTTAGACTATATAATGATTATTAGAATCATTGCGTTGTCTGGTGTTCTAATAATTATCCTGATCGTTGCTATTACCTATACATTAATAAAAGCGCAGAAATTGCCTTTGAACTCACCCGTAAATTTCCTCGAGGATAGCGCACAGGATAAAAATAAAAAAACTGTTGTATGTGTTGGTAACAGTATAACTCATGGTCAGGTTAGCTATAATTATGTAAATATTTTGTCGGAGCGCCTAAGTGTTGATGGCTATCAATTTGTAAATGCAGGAATTAATGGAAATTTGGTATACAATGTGGTTAATAGATTAGACAAGATCATTGGGTGCGATCCAGATTATGTAACCGTTCTTATTGGTACCAATGATGTAAATGCGTCATTGAGCGAAAAAAATAGCGCTCGCTACATGAAAGACATGGCTCTTCCCGAGAAACCGAATGCAGAATTTTTCAGGAAAAACCTTAAGGAACTTATATCCCAGTTAAAAAAGCGAACAAATGCAAAAATTGCCATATTATCGCTACCGCCCATCGGTGAGGATATAAATCACATAGCCTACCAGCGAACAAAGGAATACAGTGTGATAATACTGGATGTCGCACAAGAAAATAATGTGGATTATTTACCACTTCATGAAAAAATAACAGAGTATTTACTTGCGGAAGATCATCATCCAAGATTATCATATGATAATGGATTTCGGATAATAATGATAAAGGGTATTCTTTCTCATTTTCTACTAGGAACAAGTTTTGATAAAATTGCGACTAATAATGGTTTTCTAATTGTTACAGATTTTTTACACTTGAATCATCGCGGATCAAAAATGGTGGCAGATCTAATCAAGAACTGGATATTAAAATAGGTCAAACTCAATTATGAGCAATATCACTTTATTTAGGTTATTATTGATTGCATTTCTTTTTAATTATTGGATAAGCGCTGATGAGACTGACTGGGATGCCAAAATCCATAACACTGAAAAACTTTCTTTTCAAGTTGAGACATTTGTTGCAGGATTTGATGTTCCTTGGGGAATGGCCTTTATGCCAGATGAAAGGATGCTTGTAACCGACCAAATCGGAGATTTATGGGTTGTATCGAGTGATGGTAAAGATAAGGTCAAAGTTAGTGGTCAGATACCTGCTGTTCGGGCAAAAGGGCAAGGTGGAATGATGGATGTTGAGATCCATCCTAACTTTATAAATAATTCGTATATATATTTATCCTTTAGCGATATTCTCGAAAATAAATCGCACACTGTATTGTTAAGGGCTAAGCTTGTTGAAAATAAACTAATCGATGCAAAAATCATTTTCAAGGCAGATGAAAATTTTTATACCAAAAAATCACATCATTTTGGTTCAAGGATTTTATTTGATGATGAAGGGTATCTATTTTTCTGCGTGGGAGATAGAGGTGAGCGGGATCAGGCTCAGAGCCTCGAAATTCCTAATGGAAAAATGCACCGCGTACACGATGATGGTACCATACCAATTGATAATCCATTTTATAACACTGAAGGATCCATAAAATCGATCTGGTCCTATGGCCACAGGAATCCTCAGGGGTTGGTGTTACATCCAGTTTCACGCGAAATATGGGAGGCAGAACATGGGCCTAAAGGCGGAGATGAAATAAATATCGTAAGCAAAGGTCACAATTACGGATGGCCAGTAATTACCTATGGAAGAAATTATAGCGGTACAATTATCTCGAAATACACTCACAAAGAGGGCATGGATCAACCTATTTTTCACTGGACACCTTCCATAGCTGTATGCGGGATAACATTTTATAAGGGTAACAAATTCCCAGAGTGGACCAATAACTTATTGGCAACATCATTAAAATTTGAACGATTACACCGTGTTGAAATGGATGGTTTAAATATGGTAAAGGATGAAATTATTTATGAAGCCGGTAGTAGAGTTCGGGATGTTGAGATTGGCCCAGATGGTCTAATTTACGTCGCTTTGGAGGATCCGGGACGGATTGTGCGACTATTACCATATCAAAAATGAGTATTAATCGCATAGTCAATATCGTATACAAATCCCTCTGGCTGATCCTCTTTATCCTTATTCTTACTTTTGATCGCTCTAGTAATAATAGTATATACAGTACGCTTGGATTACTGGTTGTTCTAACTATAGTAGCAGTTGTAAGGGCAATTAATTCACGGAATGATTGGCGTCCTATCGCTGAGAAACATTATCTAGAAAATATGACTGATGAACCTAGCAAGGATGATTGACCACTTTGCATTTGAAATATAACTGAAATAATGCTTAAATGAATCTAGTCCTGAAAGCAACCCAATTTGCAGCCCTTAAACATTGCGTTCAGCGACGGAAAGACGGTAAGACGCCCTACATAATTCACCCGATTTCAGTAGCAATGATTTTAGCAGAGATTGGCGGTGTTGATGATCCGGAAATATTATCAGCTGCACTTCTACATGACACCATTGAAGATACAGATACATCTGCGCATGAACTCGACAAAGAATTTGGATCCAGGGTCAGGATAATTGTAGAGGAGTTGACAGATAATAATCAGCTAACATTTTCGCAACGTAAACAAATGCAAATTGACAATGCTCCGCACTTATCCAAAGATGCTACTCTGGTTAAAATTGCAGATAAAATATCAAACGTTTCTGACGTAATAAAAACTCCTCCACCGGAATGGAATCAAAAACGCTGTACTGAATATGTTGATAGGGCAGAAGCAGTTATCAATAATTGCCAGAAAGTTAATCAGGATCTGGAAAATCATTTTTTCGAATTATTAATAGAATACAGAAAATTATGAAAAATATTTTTTGGTTCATGGTCTGTAATGTGTTTTTATTGCATGCCCAGACAAAATTGGACAGCTTGGATAGTTTAATCAATCTTAATGAAACAATAGTTATTGATACTGTGATAAGAATCGACAGTCTGCAAAATCTTATTGAAGATTTACAAGAATCTTATGCAAGAGAACAATTTTTACTTTTGGAACGTACGGCTGTTATTCGCATTAACCGGGCTGCGTTTGCTGGTATGTGGATTAATAAACCGTTGATGGGGCAACGAATTGACATTCCGCAAGGCGCGGAAGTTATATTTTACCCCTATTATATTCAGGACTTCATCCGTATATCTTTTAATGATACGATAGGTTACATGAGCTCAGCATTTTACGATCAGGTTGGTTTACCGCCTTATTTCCAAGAAGCTAGAGACCGGGCCTTGATTAGAGAAAAGAATAACCTTAACCTTGAAAATGAGAGTGATCGTTTTAAGCGTCGAGAAAAAGAAAGGATACATGAAGCAAAATATCTTGCTAAAAGTATTGAGGATTTAACTTATGCCCAGAAAAAAGAAGAATACCGTAAACGAATTCTATTAGATAAATGGGGTGATGAATTGGGTCATAAAATCAATGATGGTGTTATCGAGATCGGATTTACTGAGGTTATGGTTGAAGAAACCATTGGCCGGCCCGACAGCGTTAATCGTACGACTTATTCCTATTATGTGAGGGAACAATGGGTTTACAATGAGGGTGATTATCGCTACATTTATCTAGAAGATGGGATTGTAACGGCAATACAGAATAAAGGATAATATGAGTTTGAATAATTTTCAAAGAATATTTTCAATTATCTTAATTGCATTTCCTTCTTTATACGGGCAAGTACAAGATACCACTGCAATAGTACCACAGCCAGAAACAGTGATAAATTCACATCCTGAACAAATTGACGAAACTGCAACTGATAACGCAGATCAGCAAGATTCAGAACCTCAAATAGCCAGTGAGGAACCAATTGTTTATATCATACCTACTTTTGATAAATTGAGTGGTTTTACCGTTGGCTGGTCTTTTAACCAACCAATCAATTCTGGTGAGAAATATAAACTAGGAGAATATGCGCCAGTTATAGGTTTGTCTATTACGTCGCCTATTACAATAAGTGCGGGCCGGTTTACGATAGGATTTGGACTAGGATTCGAATCCGGGAATGATCGTGTCGGTATTTATGGGACGACAAATATCAAATTGTTTGGTAAATTTTCATTAATGGCAGGACTTGGGTCCATCAATGGCAGCGGTCTTCATTTGGGTGCAGGATTTGAAATCTTTGTTCCTAATATTCCATTTTCAGTAAAACCATTCATCCGAGCGAACGGTCGCTTTGGTAAATCCAATGTAAATGCACCAGAAAGTATTTATTTTAATACGTCCCCATTCTTGGGCTGGGTACAAGCTGGTATTATTTTTGGTTACAGATTGTAGAAATATTTGAGGAAGTTGAACACAGCTAGACCATGAAGATGATTCTATTAAAGTATGGTTTATTACTACATTATAAAGTGAAAAGTTGTCCCAATATTGGTGGTGGAGAGATTTGCAGACGTCTATTCATGGGGTATTTGGGCTTGATCCTAACGATTGCTGTTATCGTATTTACAATTATTTTTAACCCTGGGCAATTACGTGCTCTAGTGTTTTTCCCAGCACTACTTATGGGTATAGCCTTTTTTGAATCTTGGGATAAGACCTGTATAATTAACGCTTATTTTGGTATTAAAAACCTGGGTCAAAATAACCAGCAAGAAAGAGATTTTAATTCATTAAAGTTTTAACGTACCCAATCAGAAAAAATAATATTAAAGGTATTATTACCGCCGTAGTTACTACGATAATTACCTACTTCGTTGAAAAATGAAATTTCTAGTAAAATTTTTTATCGTTTTATGTATGGGTTCCCTGATTTATTTCTATTTAGTAATCTGGACTACCCATTTATAAATCAAAGAGAGTAGCGGATGATGGACTCGAACCCTCGACACGTGGATTATGATTCCACTGCTCTAACCAACTGAGCTACTCCGCCTCTCGTCAATAAACTTAATATACTTTATAGTTTCAAAGCTATGTGAAGCATATATGAAGCACAGTAGTGCTTCGGAAAGGTGCTCATATGGCCTCTTTTTATCAAAGACCTAGTGGAATCTTCTATCTCAGCGTTTCATTCCAGGGTAACCGTATTTCTCGATCTCTAGGGACTAAGTCAAAATCCGTTGCAGAATCCCTTTTCCCAGCAGTTGAGCGGGACATCTATAATGAATTATTAAATGGTAGAGAAAAGAAGGATATTTCTTTTAAGGAGCTTGTAGATAAGTACCTGAAATACGATCATAATTGGAGTAAATCTACACTTGAGATAAACACAGTAAAGTTAAATAATTACTTAATATATAGACTTCCTAAAAACAAAACTACCAAGGCTATGACAATTCGTATTATCAATGGCTGCAATCGGTGGGGAGTTTCACATGGATTGATCAAATCGTATCAAAAAATAAAGGGTGGAAGTGACTATGATCCCAGAGAAAGAG
>Ga0257111_1000159_pt1 | contig 27496 bp, 37 predicted proteins | sample LP_taG_6_FD_191567 | JGI IMG/M metagenome (GOLD analysis project Ga0257111, IMG submission 191567) | Marine microbial communities from Northeast Subartic Pacific Ocean, Canada - LP_J_2015_P26_500m | ecosystem: Environmental > Aquatic > Marine > Oceanic | place: Canada: Northeast Subartic Pacific...
ATAGAGATGTATGAAATTGTAGTTTTTTAGCATCTAAAACCCAGAATAATATTAAAAATTAAACAAAAATCCCGGCAATAAATAATTTGTAATTGTTCCTAAGCATATTACACCAACTGCAAGTATTACCCATTTCCATGGTACGTCAATCAATACTATGTATTTTTAGAATCTATATTAAAATTATTGTTTTTTAGGATTTAATATTTCTCAATCTCTAGTAGGATGTTCTCATCATGCCATGTAATTTGCTCTAGATCATTGAAATTTTTCTGAATGTTTTTCTGAAATATGTCAAGAGATTCATCAAATGTCTCCTCATCATATAGGGCAAAAGTAGAATAATGATTATTTTTAGCTTGATGAACTAGTCTACCTAAAGTAGAAGTTCTAGCATGCCCAAACACTCGAATAGATTTGATATTCATTTCTGCATTTTCAACATATTCTTCTAATTCATTTAACTCATACAAACGATTTTCCATATCTGCAAATAATGGGAAGTGTTGTCCCCATACGCTTCTATAATTTTGATTTCTTAATCTGGTATAAATAAATAAGCGTCCATCATCTTTTAGACTTCCATACACTTCTGAGAAAAATTTTTCAAGATCAAAATGATGTATTGCATTAAATGTCATAATACAATCCATAGAATCATTTTCTAAAGGCAATTTACTGGCATCTCCAGATCGTGCACAAAAATTTGTAAATTTATTTTCTGTCAAATATCTTTCCAAGTATTTGATCATATTTTCATTGTAATCAATACAATGAAGATAACAATTTTTGAAAGATTTTAAAATTTCTAAGGAATAACGCCCGTCACCACAACCAATATCAGCAATATTTATTTCAGATTCTTTGTCAAGATGATTTTTTATGTGTTTTATGTGATCAACGTCAGTTGTTCTCAATTCTTTATAGTTTGAAGCAATTTTTGAAAAATGATTATTTGCCTTTGGTTCAGTAAGAATAAGTTCTCGTGTTAAATTCATTAAAATAACAAACCTAGAGAGGTTCGAGCTGATTTAGCTTTTAATTGAACAGTATTCCAAAAAATCAATCTAGACTAGTTGAATTCCTTTGTCCTATAAACTAAATCCTTAGTTTTAGAAAATACAGTACTGGACCTGAATGGATTTAAACCATTTAGTATCCATCTTCTCATTTTCTCTTTCCAGTTTTCATTAAATAAATGGCTACTCCAACTAATCCCGCAGGAATTAGAAGCATTGCAAGAATCATCTCATATTGAATCTCCATTCTTTTTGCAGGCTTGATGACAACATGTTCTTGCATGATATGTTCTGGATTATCGTAGACAATTGTTGAAAATGACACTGTACGTGTAGCTAAACTTGCAGGTACGTCTCTCCCCGGTCCCTGAATTGGAGAAGTGCCCCAAGATTCTATGTTTTTAATTATAATATCGATAGAACCTGATTCATCAAACACTATAGTTCTGTAGTCACCTCCAACTCCAGTCATTCCGTCATCACTGTACAGTTCTTTGCCGTTTTGAAAAATTACAAGATCATACTGCATCTTGTCTAGATTTGTATTAATAGCGGGATCATATGTGTGAAAAATCAGCGAGACTTTTTCTCCAGTTAATATTACATTTGGCTCCCATGTCATGTCAACTTCGATTGCATCATCTTTTGTATACTGTATAATAGGAAACGAATCAATTTTTTGTCCAAATGAATTCTCTGGATAATCTGGAATGTTTTCTCCAACAAACACCACACCTTCCATCCATGGATGATATGTACAATAATACATGAATGTTCCAGGCTCGTCAAAAGAAAATGAGTAAGATTCATTTTTCATAAACCTTTCACTTTCAAAATGACCTGATGGTGTGCCAAAACTGTCTTGACCCATCCAGCCAAACCTTCCAGATCCTTTTCCAGAAATAATGTTATGTCCTTCCAAATCTTGGCTAGTCCATTTTATAGTATCGCCAACATGAACTGAGATTGACGGTGGCTCAAACCAGTTTTCGACTTGAGTGTCAAGTGTAGGATCATATGCACCGAGAGGAATCGTAACATCAAACTCTTCTGCAAATGCTAATGGAAGTGCGATGATAAATAACAGAGATATTCCAAAGATGGCCAACATTTCATATCTACTGTCTAAGTAAGTGAATTAAATCCACGGATCCAAAGGAAGCTACATGTTATTATGAAAACACGTGCCTTCGCCAGTGTGGCATGCTGGACCTGATGGCTCTACTAAATAGATTAACGCGTCAGAATCACAATCAACTAGTATTTCTTTGACTTTCTGTGTATTTCCAGACTCTTCGCCTTTCATCCAAAGTTTACTCCTAGAACGACTCCAAAACCACGAGTTACCTGTCTTTTTTGTCAGTTCAAGTGACTCTTTGTTTGTATATGCAAGTGTAAGTACCTGTTTAGAATTTGCATCCTGTACGATTACAGGAATTATCCCATCGCCTTTGGCAAAATCAATATTCTCTATTGTTTTTTCCATAGTCTATCTACTTCCAATTGCATTAGCGACCATTGGCAAAAATGCACCAACATCAGATACAATGCCAAGTGCCTGCCATGTACCTCTATCCATTAGTTTAGTCACAGTTGGCTGGTTGATATCAACTACAATTACCTTCACATCTGCAGGAAGCATGTTCCCAGTTGCTATAGAATGAAGCATCGTAGATACCATAATTACCATACTTGCGTCTTTCAGGACTTTTTTGTACTCTTTTTGTGCTACTGCAACATCTGTTATTACATCTGGAAGTGGTCCGTCATCTCGTAAAGAGCCAGCCAATACAAATGGAACTTTTTTCCTTATACATTCGTACATAATTCCACTCTTCAACTTCTTTTGCTGAACCATTTTTTTAAGTGAACCAGCTTTGAAAACTGAATTAATTGCTTGCATATGATTACGATGTCCACGTATTGCCAACGTTCCATCCTTAACTTTCATTCCAAGTGATGTGCCCAATGTTGCATACTCTACATCATGTACGGCAAGTGCGTTGCCAGATAACACAGCATTGATGTATCCTAATCTAACTAGTTTAGCAACTGCATCAGCAGCTCCAGTATGAACTATTGCTGGACCACCAACCAGAACGATTTTTCCACCTTTCTTTTTTGTATTTCGTATGTCCTCAGCAACCTTTCTTGCAATGTGCTGTGTTGGTCTTTCACTGGAGCTAGAACTTCCCATAAACTGGAATATGTTCATTCCCTCACGTGGTCTTTCTGGTGGTGTGACTTTGACACCATCTTCACCAACAATGATTTTGTCACCCTTTTTTACATCACGTACTGGAACACACTGTGCCTTGTTTGACTTTACTACGATACATTTATCCATCATCATATTATCAACTTGAATCCAGCGTTTTTTGTGGAAGATTTTGGTATGATTATTTGTAGTACTGTAGAAATTCTCTGGCATGACCATGCTTTTTGGTGCAGATCTTAGTTTTACTGTTTTTTGGGATTTTAATGTTGCACCTACTCTGTATATGGTCTCTAAAATTTCATTTAGATGATTTTGGTTTTTTCCAATTACTTTGATTTTTGCAAAACTTTCGTCAGTCTTTAGTTTACCAACCTTAATTTTTGTAACTTCGAACTTTCCATCTAAATCCATTATGTTATCAAAGATTTTTGTAAGAATCATAGAATCTATAAGATGACCCCTAACCTCAACATCTTTTGAATACTTGTTCATTTTAATGAGAAATCAATTCAGCAATATAAAATTAGACAGGTAAAGCAACTTTACCCTTGTACTCTGTAATATTGTCTTTTTGTAGTAGTCTCACAATCTCATCTTTTTGTTCCTGACTTAATCCCTGTACAAGTGTTTTAGATGTGCCATTTTTATCGCATAAAGCAAGAATGTATCCACTTGAATCAGTTAAAACAAAACCTGATGATTCATCTACAACTGCATATAGATTTTCTTCTCCAACTGGCTCCCAAATCTTTGTTTTATTATCACGTAAAGCAAGCGCAGGCATTGCTCGATCATTTGAAATTGAGTTAAGATATGATCTAGCAGATTCTACTCGTTTTTGACCAACCTTTAATGCTTGAAAATACTGCATGTTAAATTCTTAATATTTCAAATAATATTTATCTTTCATAATATTCAACTGGATAGTCAAACTGCTTGTTATAGTCAACTGCATTCCAAAACTTCTCATCGTCTATGTCCTTTCCTTCTGATAACCAAACATTCAAGACTTTTTGCATGAATAGTTTTGTTGTATCATCTATGGTGGGTCGTACACCTGTACGCTTCTCTACTTCGTCCCTATCTTCTTTAAAGAGTTTTAGAAGTTTTTTAAGATCTTTACCATTTTTTAATGATTGTTTTTCTTTAAATTCCATTATTTTCTCCTCTTTTGACTTACCAAATAATCGCATAGCAAAATTAGGACAGTTTATTCTTTAAGTATAACTGCGTTTTATAGACAAAACATTATCACCTAATATTCACTAAGAAAAAATCCTAAATTAACACAGTATCATTTACTACTCTAAAGTATCTGGATGGCCTTTTCCCCTTAGAGCAAATGTTACCACAGCTAATGTAATTGCTATTCCAATTGCTGCGCCATATGCTGCCATACCTGCTTCTGCCATACTCTATATTGTTTTTGTAGCATAAATCTATTCCTAATGGATGAAATATGGCAAAAAAATAGATGTAGCAGATATCATGCTACACATAGTACAAATAAGGGTACAAAAGTTAGAAATTAGAAATGCCGTTCGAACGAAGATCTAGAGAGATGCATAAAGCAACCTGCGGAGATTGTGGCAACGAATGTGAAATACCATTTGAGCCAAGAAACGATAAACCTGTTTACTGTAACGATTGTTTTCAAAATCATAAACCAGAAAGAAGTGAAAGAAGAGACGAAAGAAGTGGTGGAAGAGGAGCAGGTGGTTATGGCAGGAACGACAGAGGTGGATCACGATTTGGTGGTGGAAGAGGAAGAGATGACCGACCTAGAGAGATGCATAAAGCAACCTGCGGAGATTGTGGCAACGAATGTGAAATACCATTTAAGCCAAGAGATGCTAGACCAGTTTACTGTTCCGACTGCTTCAAAAATCATCAACAGAATTAGTTAGCGTACAAAAAACTAAACATATAACAAAATTATTTATGTTCTTAAATTAATGATTGTTATGCCATTGCTTAGTTCAACTATACAAAGTCTAAATGAGATCACAACTACTGTAGAAAATAAAAATAATCTATCAGTAGATGATGAATCAGTAATAAAACAAATCTTCAGCGAGATTAATGAAAAAGGAGAACTTTATGATGTTAGTGAAATTGAGGCTTGGTTTGAAAATGAAGGTAGTTGGAATAATAAAGATATGAGAACACGAATTACTAACATTTCACATTACATGCAAGTCAAACATCAACAAACCAACAAGTTTCGCATAATATCAGATGATGATTCATGTGGCTGTGGAAGTTAGTTAGACTCTTCAGAATCAAGTTTTTTTAATAATCGTGAAATAGTTTCACTATTTTTATTTCTCACTTCTGTAATTTCATCTAATCTAGTTCGATTATCTTCTAAATCATCATCTTTGGATTTAATAATAAGATGTACACCCTCATCTTGAAGATCAATGTTTTCCTGTAGTCTTTTGACTACTTCAAATAATATACCAATAACCTCGTTTTGTGCTTTAACTAGATCATCACTATCTTCCGACAAATTACTAATTAGAAGGTAAAATCATTACATCTAAGTCTATTGTGTTATCTCAGAGAATATTTTTTTCAAATCATCATCATGTATTTTGTCTACAGCTGACATCATAAACGGTTTAATTTTTCCAGGATCTGTATCTTTTTCATAGATCTTTGCTTGGAGTGCCATTTCTAATCTATCTAATTGATGAACAAATTTAGATTCCTTAGATTTGTTATCTTTGTATTCCATCCACAGAATGGAATAATCTTCTTGAACCTTGCGTGGTAACATAGCCAGTATTTCGACCATGGCATTTTCTTCCAACATATTTTTTTTATCAGATGCAATCTCGTCTGGCATAAAATCGCCGATTTTTGATTCTGCCCAATCATGTAATATTGACATTTTAATGGTTTTTTCGGTATTCAGACTTTTAATATCAGATATTATCATAGCCATTACCGCCATCATGTAACTATGATCTGCGACTGACTCAGGATTTGAAATCTGCAGTTTAACTTTCCAACCAGTGCGTGATAAATTTTTCAAGCTTGCAATTTGGAAAAAAAAATTGGATAACATTAGAATTTTCTAGAATCGCCTTCTAATAAGCCTGAACCATGATGGATTCTATCAATATGTTTTGAAAGTTCTTCTTTAGATTCAAATTCAGAATCACAGTATGGGCATGAATATTTATCCATATCATTATACATGCTTAACTATTAAAAAACGTAAACATTGTCTAAAGATAAACCACAACCGTTAATATTCGATTATAACAAAAATATTCAAAATGAGTAAAATTAACACTCAAAAACAAGATTCAGTTAAAATTTATAAAATTAGAAAGACTCTGGATGAACTTTCACAGCAAGAAGGACGTGGAACAGAATTAATCACTGTGTACATTCCAAAAAATAAGCAATTACATGAGGTTATTACAAACTTAAGAGAGGAGCAAGGTACAGCTGACAACATTAAATCGGATTTAACAAGAACACATGTTGTTGATTCACTCTCTAAAGTTGTTCAAAGATTAAAACTTTACAAAAAAACACCTGAGAGAGGTTTAGTGATATTTTGTGGTGCACTCCCAAGAGAGGGTGGCGGTCCACCAGGATCTGAAGTTGTGAAAGCATTTGAGATTGATCCTCCCAAAGACCTAACAACATTTCTGTATCGTTGTGATGATCATTTTCATGTAGATATTCTCAAAGACATGTTAAAGGATGACAATATGATTGGGATTTTAGCAATTGATGCAAAAGATGCTGGCTGGGGATTATTACATGGTGACAAACTTGAGGTGCTAAAAGAAACTGGTTCTGGTGTTGCAGGAAAACATAGACAAGGTGGTCAATCTGCTAAAAGATTTCAGAAACTTCGTGAAATGGAATTACAGTATTATTTTAATCGAGTCGCTCACATTACCAGAGAATACTTCATTGACATATACCCAATCAAAGGCTTAATTATTTCAGGGCCTGGACCTACAAAAGAGGATTTTATCAATAATAGTTATCTTGAATATAGGTTACAAGATATGATAATCTCAACAATTGATGCATCATATTCTGGCTCAGAAGGTATTAGAGAGGCATTTGCAAAATCATCTGATATTTTATCTAATTTTAGAATGGTTGAGGAAAAAAAAATAATAGAAAAATTATTTCAGCAGATTAATAATAATACTGGACTTGGCAGTTACGGTTTACAAGAAGTTTTAGATTTACTGAAAAAAAATATTGTAGATGTTTTAATCATAACGGATGACATAGGACTTTATAGACTTGAAATGAAATGCCGAAGATGCCAAAATATAACTGAAGAAATTATAGAACTGCCTAAACTCATTCCAAGAAAAACTGAACTTAAAAACACACCATGCCCAAAATGTAAGAGTATGGACAACGAATCTGCGCAGCAGGATCTAGTTGACTATATAGCATTAACAGCATCTAAAACAGGAACTAAAGTTGAAGTTATCTCTGGTAAGACAGAACATGGTACGATGCTTGCAAGCCTAGGAAAAATTGGTGCAATACTACGTTATAATCCAAGACATAACTAACCACCAAAACAACCCCTAATTTTTTCTGACATGTCTTTTAATTCAGAATCACTTGGGATTCCTCGTTTTGTCCACACAGTTCCTTTGTTAGCATATCGTGGTATGATATGAACATGAACGTGTGGAATTATTTGTTTTGCCTCTTTTCCATTGTTTTGTGCCACACTAAATGCAACAGCACCTGTAGCCTTTAAGATCGACACTGCTATTTTTGGTACTAATGAAAATAATTCTGCAACCTCCTCTTTTGGCATATCTGTAATTTTCTCATATGGATGCCTTGTAATTAATAACGAATGACCTGAATCAATTGGATACTTGTCTAATATTGCAATATGTTTATCATCTTCAAAAATAACATGACCTGGTTCTCTCCCCTCGATAATATCTGTGAATATACTTCCCATTCTGATCTACTCTCAAAGAATTGGAAAGGCTAGCATTTATAGGGTTATTTTCGAAATCACAATTATGGGTAAGAAATCCAGAAAAGAACGTGAGGAGAAAAGAGAGAGTTTTTCTGCTAAACGTTCGGCAGAAAAACGTAGTATTACTCTAAAAGCAGCTGGAATCTTAGCCGTAATTGCCGCAATCTCAGCATACGCAAGTTATGAATTCATAACAATGAGTGGTGATGTTCCTGGCGCACCTGAAAACGCTGGAAAGTTAGGAGATGAACATATACACGCATCAATGCTGGTAAAAATATTTGGTGACAAGTTTGATTTTTCATTTCCAAACTATCAGATAAAAGCTAGTTGGATTCACTTTGAAAACCAGGATGGCGACACTGTTCACAGACATGCCAGTGGCGTAGAATTAGAATTTTTGTTTAATTCACTTGGAATAGCAGTAGATGAAAATTGCTATATATTTCCAGATGGTAGAGAGTTTTGCTCAAATGAAGATTATTCATTAAAGTACTTTATCAATCATAAACAAGTTAATGACATTAGTGAGTATGTAGTGATGGAAGAAGACAGAATTCTGATCTCATATGGAAACGAAGATCAAGATGCAATCGAGAAACAGTTATCTGAATTAGATTCACAGATGATTAACAGGTGATCTAATGACAATTTCAAGTAGAAATGTTGTTGAGGGAACAGCACGTGCGCCTCATCGTGCAATGTACAAAGCAATGGGGTTAACTGATGATGATTTAAGTCAACCATTCATTGGGGTTTGCCATACTGGAAATGAAGCAACCCCTTGTAACATACATCTTCCAGCACTTGCACAAAATGCAAAAGAGGGAGTACGTGATGGTAACGCAACACCAAGAGAATTCAGCACAATTGCAGTAAGCGATGGAATAGCAATGGGTCATGAAGGAATGAAATCATCATTAATCAGTAGAGAGGTAATTGCAGATTCAATTGAATTAATGGTTAGAGCACATCAGTATGATGCATTAGTAGGAATAGCAGGGTGTGACAAAAGTTTACCTGGAACAATGATGGCAATGGCCAGACTTAACATTCCTTCAGTTTTTGTTTATGGTGGAACAATAATGCCAGGAATACTTGATGGTAAAGAGTTGACAGTAGTTGATGTTTATGAGGCTGTAGGATCATATGATGCTGGAAAAATTTCACTTGAAGAGTTAAAAAATATAGAAAACGTTGCGTGCCCAAATGCCGGCTCGTGTGGTGGCATGTTCACTGCAAATACCATGGCATCCATTTCAGAAGCTATTGGTCTTGCGCTACCTGGAAGTGCAAGTCCACCTGCAGAGGATGACAGACGTGAAAAAATTGTTTATGATACTGGATTGGCATGTGCCAAACTACTTGAATTGGGTATAAAACCACGGGAAATTTTAACGTTCGAGGCATTTGAAAATGCAATAACAATGCTAAATGCAGTAGGTGGTTCAACTAACGGCATATTACATCTGTTGGCGTTATCAAGCGAAGCAGGAATTAAACTCACATATGATGATTTTGAAAGAATTAGGAAAAAAACACCACATATAGCTGATATGAAACCTGGTGGAAGTTACGTAATGAATAGTTTAGACAAAATTGGTGGTATACCATTTGTACTAAAAAAACTATTTGAAAAAGATTTGATTAATCCAAATGTTATTACAGTTACTGGAAAGACAATTAAAGAGAATGTAGAACAGTTTTCAATACCTGATTCACCAGAACAACAAATTGTAAAATCAGCTGATTCACCACTTCATAATGTTGGTACAGCGTTAATTCTAAAAGGTACTTTAGCACCAGATGGTGCTGTTATAAAAACCGCTGGTGTAGATATGACTGAATTTAGTGGTATTGCCAAAGTGTTTGACAGAGAAGAACTCGCATTCAATGCTGTTTCAAAAGGTGAGATTGATGAGGGAAGTGTTGTAGTAATTAGATATGAAGGACCAAAAGGTGGTCCTGGAATGAGAGAAATGCTCGCAACTACTGCTGCACTTGTTGGACAGGGTTTAGGGAAGAAAGTAGCAATGGTAACTGACGGTAGATTCTCAGGTGGAACACGTGGATTTATGGTTGGACACGTTGCTCCAGAAGCCTTTGTTGGTGGTCCAATTGCATTAGTAAAAGATGGTGATAAAATAAGCATAAACACTAACGATAACTCCATTAATCTTCATGTGTCAGAAGATGAATTAAAACAGAGAAAGGAGAAATGGAAAAGACCTAATCCAAATTATACATCTGGTGCATTAGCCAAATATGCTTCATTGGTAGGTTCTGCAGCACATGGTGCAATAACAAAACCTGCTGACTTTTAACATATTACTCAAAAATTTTAGGATAAACCACAGCCTTGATGATTTTCAAGTTTCCATCTACCAGTTAAACGATGATGTTCATGACTCCATCCTAATCCGTCAGTTCCACATCTCTGACACGTGTTTTTCCCCATAATGCATATTCACCGATCGCATATTTAAAAGTACGGTACCATTACGGTACCAATTTTATATAAAAATGGGTGTATGACCTTGTGACTATTTTCCGAATGTGTTTGATATCTTCAGGATAGTCTTGAGGCCAATCAGTTGCGAATGAATAGCAAATCGCTGTATGCCATTGCTGAATGAATTCATGATTATATATGAAAATGTGGATCTAATTGGTGATCGCTCAACTTTGTTTGATTAACGACTTAATCAGCTTTAAATAATGACAATTTTCAAATGTGGTATGAATGGTGACCGTCTTTGGACAGCCAAGCACTCCTAAGATAATTTCTCTATCGTTAGATGGAAACCAATTTGAAATTTACAATAAGATTTCTAGAAATTACACACACTCATTTCTCTTTGAATCATTAACTGGACCAGAAGAGTTAGCAGAAACATCAATAATGGGATTTGACCCTGAATTTATTGTCAAAGGCTACTATGATAGGGTCACAATTGAAAGTAGAGATGGTACTATTGAAACAATTACAACCTCAGAGCCATTAAATAAAATTAAAGAACTAGTTCTAAAAACGACTGATCAGTCATATAGGTATCTTGGTGGTGCTGTTGGCAATATCAATTATGATGCAATTAGATTATGGGAAAAAATTCCAAAAAATCATCCGACTGAAGAGCCAATAATGGAATTTGGAATTTATACTGATGGTATACTATTTGACAACAAACAAAAAAAGTCTCTATATTTTTATTATGAAAATAATAGAGTTAATGAGATTAAAAGTTCAGAGTCAAACTTTGATAAATTCACAATTTCTAAAATCACCAGTAACATTGATGAAGAAGAATTTACTAGGATTGTTGATAAGGCAAAAAAATACATCTATGATGGTGATATCTTCCAAGTTGTTTTATCTAGAAAGTTTTCGTTTGAGGCATACGGAGATTATCTGAAGGTCTATGAAAAACTTCGTTCGTTAAACCCATCTCCATACTTATACCACATGAAGATGAATGAAAAAATAATAATTGGCTCTAGTCCTGAAATGTTGATACGTGTAACCGATGAACAAATTGAGACGTTTCCAATTGCTGGAACAAGAAAAATTACAGATGACGAAGAAAAAAATGAAGAGATGCGAGAAGAATTAATCAATGATGAAAAAGAACTAGCGGAGCATACAATGCTTGTTGATCTAGGTAGGAATGATATAGGTAGAGTTTGTGAATATGGAACTGTATACGTAAAAGAGCTAATGGAAGTAAAAAGATTCAGCCATGTCCAACACATGGTCACACATGTGGTTGGTAAACTGAATAAGAAATTTGATATGTATGATGCATTCAAAGCAGTATTTCCTGCTGGAACAGTGTCTGGAGCTCCAAAAGTAAGGGCTATGGAAATAATTGATGAGTTAGAACCAGAATCAAGAGGTCCATATGCAGGTGCTGTAGGCTATTTCTCATTTAATGGATGTTGTGACTTTGCGATAGCAATTCGAAGTATTTTTGCTAACGGTAAATCAGGATTTGTACAGGCTGGTGCTGGTATAGTTTTTGATTCTATTGCAAAAAATGAGCTTAAAGAAACAGAACATAAAGCAAATGCAATGATTACTGCATTAAAAGAGGCGTCAGAATGAAATTCCTAATTATAGATAACTATGATTCGTTTGTATACAATTTAGCACAAAGACTTGGTGAGCTTGGTGTTACATCAGATGTGATCAGAAATGATCAACTTACAATAGAACAGATCAAAAATGGAAACTATGATGCCATAATAATTTCGCCTGGTCCTGGAACGCCTGATGATAAAAGATATTTTGGTATATGCAAAGAAGTGATACTGGAACTTGGACCTACAACACCAATACTAGGGGTGTGTCTTGGTCATCAAGGAATAATATCATGTTTTGGTGGAAAAGTTGTTAATGCGGGAAATGTTCGACATGGAAAAACAAGTCAAGTGAAACATTATGGCGATTCTATGTTTAATAAAATAAAAAATCCGTTTAGAGCAACTAGATACCATTCTTTAGTTGGTGATAAGACGATAATTCCTGACTCACTAAAAATTACTGCTATTGCAGAAGATGATGGTGAAGTTATGGGAGTTAGTCACAAAGAATATTTGATTGAGGGTGTACAATTTCATCCTGAATCAATATTGACAGATGAGGGTACACAAATTCTAGGAAATTTTATAGAGAGGGTAAAAAATGCTCAGTGAATTATCAGCAGCGCTAGAAAATAATCAAGATTTATCTTTTGATCAAATGGCAATTGCGATGAATGAAATTCTTCATGGGGAACATGAGGACGAGATCATTGCAAAATTTTTGCAAGACTTGAGTTTGAAAGGTGAAACTGATGATGAACTTTTAGCAATGCTTGATAAAATGAACCAATTTTCAGTTAAGATATCGCCAAATTGTAAGAGTAAAATTATTGACATGTGTGGTACGGGAGGAGATAATCTAAAAACATTCAATATTTCAACGACGGCATCATTCGTTGTAGCTGCTGCAGGTGGCTATATTGCAAAACATGGAAATCGCTCGGTTTCAGGTGTATCAGGAAGTGCCGATATTTTTGAGTATTTTGGATTTGATTTAGGTTCAGAGCCATCAAAAGTTGTCAATATGATTGAAAAAATTGGTATTGGGTTCATGTTTGCGCCTACATTTCATCCTGCAATGAAAAATGTTGTAAACGCTAGAAAGATTCTAGGTAAAAGAACTGCTTTCAATCTTTTAGGGCCATTAAGTAACCCAGCAAATGTGAAACATCAATTGATAGGTGTTTTTGCAGATGATTATATTAAAAGAATTGTAAAAATTATGCAAAAAAATCACTCTGAAACAATTCTTGCTGTAAGATCAGAAGATGGTATGGATGAACTATCAGCAACATCAAAAAACAAAGTATGCATGCTAAAAAATAATGAGATTACAGAATTAATAATTAATCCAAAGGATTACAGCATTGGAAACGGTAGTTTATCAGATATACAAGTTTCAACAAAACAAGAAGCCATAGAATCATTTCTTAGTGTGTTGAATAACACATCAAATAAAACGATGAAAGAGGTTACAGTATTAAATGCGGCAGGTGGCATCTTAGTAGAAGGAATGTGTGACAGATTTGATGAATCTGTGGAACTAGCTCGGGAAACAATAAACAGCGGAAAATCATTTGAAAAATTAAAACAATTTGCAAAGGAGAACAACGCGTTAGATAAATTAGAGGAGAGTGGTTAAGATGGAAGATATTTTAGAGAAACTTGTTAATAATTCAAGAAAAGCAATTGATAATGGAATATATGATATCACTGAATCACTTCCAAATTCAAAAATAGATTTGGAAGAGACTATAATCAAATCACAACATGCTCCACTGATTACTGAAGTAAAATTCTCATCTCCTGCATTAGGTAATATTAGAAAGATATCTGATCCAGTCAGCATTGCATTAGAGATGGTTACTGGAGGGGCATCAGCCCTGTCCGTATTGACTCAACCATTTTTGTTTGACGGTTCACCAGAATTCTTTATGAAAATTAGAAATGCCGTAAAAATTCCAATGCTAATGAAAGACATAACAATTGATAAAATACAAATCGATGCGGCAAAAAAAATTGGTGCCGATTATTTTCTATTAATACAATCTATTTTCGACAAAAAGATGGTCTTAGATATGGAAGAACTGATTGAATATGGGCACAAAAATGGGGTAAAAGTACTCGTAGAGGCACACACTGCAAAGGAATTTGAGAATGCATGTAATACTAATGCAGATATTGTTGGAATCAACAATAGGAATTTGGATACGTTGAAAATAGATCTAAACATAACTAAAGATATTCTAGAAGAATCCAATCATTCAAAAATTATCATATCTGAAAGTGGGATAAAATCACAAGAGGATATTCAATTTCTTCATAAATGTGGGGCTGACGCATATTTAGTAGGTAGTAGTATTATGAAAACAGATGACATACAACAAACGGTACAAAATTTGGTGAATGCAATATGAAAATTGGAATTCCGAAGGATGGTAGATTTGGTGATTTTGGTGGTAAGTACATACCAGAAACTCTAGCTCCTGCAATAGAAGAACTTGAAAAGAATTATTTGAAAATTAGAAATGATCCTATATTCAAAAAAGAATTGAATAGGTTTCTTACAGAGTATGCTGGAAGACCAACTCCATTATACTTGGCTAAGAATTTAACAAGAAAAATTGGTGGTGCAAAAATATACCTAAAAAGAGAGGATCTTCTGCATGGAGGTGCCCATAAAATAAACAATACTCTTGGACAGGCACTTCTTGCAAAAAAGATGGGTAAAAAAAGAATCATTGCAGAGACAGGTGCAGGACAACATGGTGTGGCTACTGCAATGGCATGTGCATGTCTTGGTTTAAAGGCTGAAATCTATATGGGTTACGTAGATACAGAAAGACAGAAACAAAATGTTTTCCGTATGGAATTATTAGGTGCCAAAGTTCACGCAGTTAAATCTGGTTCACAAACCCTAAAGGATGCAATCAATGAGGCAATGAGAGATTGGATCACTAATGTGAAATCAACATATTACTTATTGGGATCTGCAGTTGGTCCTCATCCATATCCTTTGATGGTAAGAGACTTTCAATCAGTTATTGGTAATGAGATTAAAAAACAAATGAAGAAAATTCCTGACACTGTAATTGCATGTGTTGGTGGAGGTTCTAATGCAATTGGAACATTTTATCCATTAATTGATTCAAAAGCTAAAATTATAGGGATTGAGGCAGGAGGTAAGGGACTCAACACACTACAACATTCAGCACCACTTTCAGCAGGAACAAAAGGTGTTCTTCATGGAATGATGACGTATTTGATGCAAGATAGTCAGGGTCAAATTCAAGAAACACATAGTATTTCAGCAGGGCTTGATTATCCTGGTGTCGGTCCAGAACATTCGTATCTCAAAGATAAAAAACGTGTTGAATACAAAGCAGTTACTGATGATACAGTTATTGACGCGTTTTTAATGCTTACAAGAACGGAAGGAATTATACCAGCCTTAGAATCTGCACATGCAATTGCATATGCTGTAAAAATTGCAAAGAAAATGAAAAAATCAGAATCAATTGTTGTTACATTATCAGGTCGTGGTGACAAAGATATCGGAATTGTTCAGGAATATATGAAAAAAAATGTCAAGAATAAAAGAAAAATTTAATGAGTTAAGTTCGAAAAAGGAAAAAGCTTTGGTGTCTTACATCATGGCAGGATATCCATCTGAAAGTGCAACGTTAGTAGCTGTAAGGGGGTTGGTAAAAGGCGGTGCAGATATTATTGAACTTGGATTCCCATTTTCTGATCCAATAGCAGATGGTCCAACTATACAGAAAGCAAGTACTGGTTCATTAAATAATGGACTTAAAATTGAAAAATTTTTCAAACTTGTGAAAAAAATCCGAAAGGAAACTAACATTCCTCTCATTTTAATGACATACACCAATATTTTGTATAAACAAGGATATCAAAAATTTATCAAACATGCAAAAAATGCCGGTATTGATGGATTAATTCTACCTGACATGGCGATAGAAGAAGCAAAAGAATACCTATCCGCAGCAAAATCACAGAAAATGGATACAATATTTCTTGTTTCGCCTAACACACAAAAAGACAGATTGTCTAAAATTGCTAAAGAAACTTCTGGATTTCTGTATATGGTTGCAGTGTTTGGAACTACAGGGGTTCAAACCAAAATTCACCAATATACAATTAATGCATTAAAGTCTACAAAACGTTCAGTAAAAGGAATTCCTATAGGCGTTGGATTTGGAATATCAACTGAAAAGGACGTGAAAAAATATGCCTCAATTGGTGCTGATGCAATAATCGTTGGTAGTGCAAATATCAAAATCATGGAAAGCACAGCCATATCAAAATTGGAAAAGAAGATCTACTCATTCACAAAAAAATTGAAGGTCCAAACTAAATAAAGCGAATAGAATAAAAATAGGACAATTCTTTCAATTACGTGCAGACGAAGTTTATTTTTGTTACAGGCGGAGTTATGTCCGGTCTTGGAAAAGGAGTAGTGTCCTCGTCAATTTCAAAATTATTGCAACTATCAAATCAGAAAGTTTCATGTGTGAAAATTGATCCTTATCTGAATTTTGATGCAGGTACAATGAATCCTATAGCTCATGGAGAAGTCTTTGTGACGGAGGATGGTGGAGAGTGTGATATGGATATAGGAAATTATGAACGGTATCTAAATCAAAACATACCCAAATCTCATAATATTACAACTGCCCAAATCTATTCTAGTGTAATAGAAGCTGAAAGAAAAGGGAACTATCTAGGTGCATGTGTTCAAATAATTCCACATATTACAGATGAAATAAAAAGTCGTATTAGAAAAATAGCCGATGATGAGAAATTGGATATACTAGTTGTGGAATGTGGTGGTACTGTAGGTGATATTGAAAGTCTTCCATTTTTGGAAGCGCTAAGACAAATTAAGGTAGAAGAGGGTCAAAAAAATGTTATTTTTGTACATGTTACACTTGCCCCATCACTTGATGTAGTTGGTGAACAAAAAACAAAACCAACACAACACAGTGTACAAGAATTACGAAGAATTGGTATACAGCCAGACTTACTTTGTGTGAGATGCACATCACCACTACAAGATAAAACAAAACAAAAAATTTCAATGTTTACTAATGTTACAATAAGCGATGTATTCTCATGTCATGATGTAAAATCAATTTTTATGGTTCCACAAACATTATTTGAACAAGGATTAGTTGATGTAATCTTTAAGAAATTTGAGAGGATAGGGTATGTAAACGCATCAGAAAACTGGGATGAATGGAATAAGATTGTAAATTCGATGAATGCAGAAGGTGACCCAATCAAAATTGCAATGGTTGGAAAATATGTAACACTTGCTGATAGTTATGTTAGTGTAAATCATGCATTAAAACACGCGGGAGCATCAATATGTAAAACTATTAAAATTGATTGGATTGACTCAGAAACCCTAAATGGAAACATAAGTACTCTTGAAAAATATGGTGGGATTTTAGTTCCAGGTGGATTTGGAACTAGAGGTTCTGAGGGGATTATTGAAACTGCAAACTATGCTCGTGAAAAAAATATTCCATATCTAGGAATTTGTTTTGGATTTCAACTTGCAGCAGTATCATTTGCCAGAAATGTATGTAATTTAGCAAATGCCAATTCTACCGAAATTGATGATAAAACAGAACACCCAATAATCGATTTACTTCCAGAACAAGATCAAGTCACTGATATGGGTGGCTCACTTAGATTAGGAGCGAACAAAATAAACATTGAAGAAAAAACAAATGCATATCAAATTTATCAATCTAATTTAATTTCTAAAAGGCATAGGCACAGATACGAATTCAATACCAAATACCTTGAACAATTTAATGAAAGTGGAATGGTCTTTTCTGGTGAAAGTGACAACGGACGTAGAATGGAAATATTAGAAATACCATCACATAAATTCTTCGTGGGAGTACAATATCATCCAGAATTTGATAGCAGACCCGGATTTCCAGAAGAAGTGTTCAAGGCGTTTACAATTGCATCTGGGCAAAACTAATCTAATTTTGAAATTTCATAAATTCTTTGCCTTGAATCTCTAATTGAGATCTTACGTTTCACATAACCCTTGTCTAATAAATGACTCATAGCTAGCCGAGCAGTTCTGTCTGGTAAAAGTGTCTTAGAAACTAGCTCTTTCTGTGTCATGGAGCCCTCATACTCTAAAATTTTCAATAATAATTTAGAACTTGGTGGCATGTTAAACAAATCCTCTGCAAGTTTTACTTTTTTGGCAAGTGCCGATATTGCAGTTGTGTCTTTTGTTAAACGAACAATTTTTGCAGATGGAATAAACTTTGTTGCTTCCACAATTTTATTAACCTTATAGCGATCAAGTCCATCTAATACAACTTCACAATATAATCTGGCTGAAATCTCATCAATCTCAATCACACTATCATTTGAAACTATCAATGGACGCCTAATTACATCCAATGAATTAACAGAAATTATTCCAAACACCGATGAATCTTGAAATATTACGGGGCCACCTGCAGACATTGAGTATGCTGATGAGCCAATCGGAGTTGATATTATAATTCCATCACTGCTATCATGCCACACTTCATCACCATTAACACGTAGTATGTGTTCCATTAACATTGCACTTTTTGATGGAAATACAGCTACATCATTTAGAACAGGATACACACTTCTTCCATCAATTTTTACACCAAGTCTGGTTACCTCTTCAACATTGTAATCCATTTTTTTCAGTCTTTTTGCATATGTTGAAAACTGTTTTAGATCAACTTGAGCGAGAAACCCATCTGATTCAGATTCATTTATTCCCAGTACTGGAATGGAAGAGTCAAAAGTTCTGTGAAAATAATTCCGTACTCCTTTATCACCGCCAAGTACAAGAACACAGTCAGCCTTTTTAGATTTAGTTTTTGAGTTTAAATTAAAATGATTAATTCCGAATTCATCTAATATCTGACTCAAGTAAGTTGATGACGACTGTGTCAATCCATTACCAAATATGCCAACTTGCATGGATAATCAATCTCTCAAACTACAATATATGTTAGATCTGTCTAAATTTTACCATGTTATAAAAATAAGAACCGTTATTTTCTACTGCACTCTTTTGTGGGACCTTCTCTATACCAAAATTTTTTGTTTCAAGTGCTGCCTGAGCTGCACCACCCGCAAATGATAATGCCCATAAAAAATCTTTTTCGCGTAACATAGTACAACAAAATGTTGCACAAAAAATATCTCCTATACCTGTAGTATCAAATAATTCCAAATTTGGTAATTTTATTGAATAAATTTTATCTTTTACCAGTAAAGAAATATTTTGTTTGTTTGTTAAGATTACATTCTCTATTCCAGTTTTTTGTAGCAATAATAATCCTGCATCGTTATCTACACCAGTAAGTGATAAAAGTTCATCAGAGTTTATTTTAATTGCGGATATACCATCGAGTTCAAGTTTTATTTGTTTTAGTGAAATTTTATTTGCTGAATCATGATAGCGCAAAAATCCTTGTGGATCTAATAATGTGAAATCTGTTGACTGTTTAATTTTTTTAAATAATTCATTAGTGATTTCGTCATAAACGGGGCTAATTATAACGCCATCGTTATCTTCATCAACAAACTCTAGTGCCTCACATCTATTTTGAATGAATAACTCTCTCTCAGAACCATTCAAGAGAATTTTGAATCTTGTGGTATCTTTATCAGACAGACTGTTTTGCATGCTAATTTTATTTTGTTGTAAAAATTCAATCAAAGGAAAATCTATTCCATGTTTAGTGTGGAGGTTAACATTGAATTTTTGATTTACTGCGGTAAGCGAGCAATAACAGGCCGGACCGCCAGGAACCTCATAACTACTATCACCATGTACTATTGTATCAATTGTACAATGTGCGTAAATTCCAACTTTCATAATAATGCAATAAATGATGTTGATTTAGTTTTTTGCATTCTTTTTTTGGCACTGCATACATGTTGTTTTCCCATGTACAACATAAACGTCAATATTTGATCTTAGACAGATATGACATAGTCCTTTCATGCAACGTTCACATGGTTTAATAATAAATTTTTTTCATAAATATAATATCGCATTTATATAGAGATTCAGTTAACGCTCAACATGCCATTAAAACGTGCAAGTAGAGGCAGACGAAAAGGGGGTAAGGGTTCATCAGGAACAATACAGTGTGTTAACTGTGGAGGAACCGTTCCAAAAGATAAAGCAAAAAAAGTTACATCAAGACTTAGTCTAGTGGAGCATCAACTTGCAAAAGAATTACGTGCACAGGGAGCATATATTGCTGCGCCAAGAATTACAAAATGGTACTGCATATCATGTGCTATACACTTTAAGGTGTTAAAAATTAGGTCTGCGAGCCAAAGACGGCAACATACTAAACTACGATAAAATTATTTATTTTTTACTAAAATTGCAACTCGTTGTACTAATGTAACAGATGCAATTACTATCACTATAATAATTGCAATATCAATGAATCCAATGATACCTATGATTGCAATTACAAGTAATCTCTCTGCACGTTCACCAATGCCTATACCCTCCATTTTGATTCCAGCGGAATCTGATAATGCACGTGTATAACTTACCAATAATGATAATGTTATTGCCAAAAATACCAGATATGGCTCTGTATAATTCCCAATTAGAATACCAAAAAATATTGCAACCTCAGCAATCTTATCAAATATTGAATCCAAAAATCCACCCTTTTTGGACATCTTGTTTGTATATCGTGCAACTTGACCGTCAACTATGTCAAAAAATCCTGAGATGAGTAAAACAACGCCAGCAATGACTAATGAATATTCAAAACCTAATCCATATACTATTGATGCTATAAATGCAAATACTAATCCAATAACAGTAAATGCATTTGGGGATAAGCCAGTTGCTGCAAAAGTTTTTCCTACTTTTTGTAGAGTAGGTTTTAAAGATTCTCTAAGATTGTTTAGCATATTTCATCGCAATTATTGTTGACACCATCTTTGCAGCAAGTGAAGCAGTAGAACCATTATCAAATGATGGGTTAAGTTCTACTATATCGGCAGATACAATATTTCGTTCTTGAAGAGATGTGATCATATCATATAATTCACGAGAGGTTATTCCTACAGACTCTGGGTTTCCAACACCTGGTGCAAATGCAGGATCTAAAACATCTAAATCAATACTTGTGTAAATTTTATCAAAATTTTCAGTTGCATGATTTAGTAATCTAGGACCATCACCATCACGAATCTGCTTGTCTGTAATAGTTTTGATGTTATGCTCTTTTAGGAACTGTAATTCTTCTTTGACATAAGCGCGTGCCCCAACATGAATTATGTTTTCTGGACCGCGTTTTTCTACAATTCTTCTTAGATATGCAGCATGACTTAACTTTGTATCTGCGTATTGATCACGTAGATCATAATGTGCGTCAAAAACAACATAGCCTGTATCTTTTGGAAAAGCCATATACGTTCCATATGTAAGAAGATGTTCGCCTCCTAAAATGATTAATTGGCTTTTATTATTTTGTAACTCGGTTGTAATTTTTTCGACCATGCCAATCATTTCTGTTGCCACTACAGTATGTTGTATGTTTCCTAAATCATGTATATTTACAGTTTCCAAGTCTACACCAAACTCTGGTTGAAATATTTCTATGTTATTAAATGCCTCACGTATTACATCAGGACCAAATCGGCATCCTGGTTTGTAAGAATGTGTTGAATCAAATGGAACTCCAAAAATATTAGCAATTGGTTCTGCATCGTCATTTGGCGAAATAATTAATGGTGATTGTGTCAGATATAATTCTGTGAAACTCATCTTATCTCAAATTCAAATTATACTATTAGATAAACTCATACTTGGATTATTGGTCTTTTTGAGAGTAACAAAGGGGTGTTCAAAGAAGAATGTGGTTTATTCCTGGTCTGAACATCAATCTCTGATACTAATTCATTAAATGATAACTCACGGACATCGCCGGTATCTCTATCACGTATGCTTAGATTTTTTGAGCTAGATTCACGTTCACCAATTACTAGTATGTAACGAATCCACTCCTTTTCCGCATCTCTAATACGTTTTCCAATTGAGTCATTTCTATCATCAATATCAGATCTAATATTTTTACTAGATAGTTCTTCTGCCAAATTTTTGCTAAATTCTAAGAATTCATCTTTAAGTGGAATTACTCTTACCTGTGTAGGTGCAAGCCACAATGGTAATTGTGGTTTACGTCCCTCCCTAGAATCAGTTGCCGATTTTTCTAATAATGTATACATTACACGTTCAATTGCACCACTAGGAGAATTATGCAGTATTATTGGATTCTTGGGCGTGTTATTTTCATCTACAAACTCTATTCCGTATCTATTGCCATTCTCTACATCTATCTGATCAGTTGATAATGCAGATGCCTTACCAGAGTTATCAATATAGTTAAACTCCCATTTTAATACAAAATAAAAAAATCTCTCCTTCCACATCTCTATTAATACTGGCTTTCCAATTTTTTTTACCATTTCAGTGATCAGACTTTTATTTTCATTGTAGAAATCCTCTGTAAAACGTATTGCCATCTCATAATCATCTTGTTCTATGCCAACACCGTTTAGAACATCGCGTGACAAATCAAAGCGTACCATAAACTCTTCCACAGCCTGCTTCATGTCACTACAAAATGCATGACAGTCAGGCATTGTAAATGCACGTAATCGTCTTAATCCAACCAATTCGCCAGACTGTTCCCGTCGGAAACTATAACGTGTCAACTCATACAAACGATATGGTAGATTTTTGTATGACATTTGAAAATCATGTGCCATAAGAAACTGCCCAAAGCAAGCAGCAAATCTCAAAAATAGGTGCTTGCCATCTGCATCTATGCTATACTGCCTTGCAGGAAATCTGTTAAAGTAACTCTCCATACTTGGATGATGTGAATCATACATAATTGGTGTTTCAACCTCGTATCCGCCATACTCTTTCACCTTATCAGTGACATAACGCTCCAACTGTGATTTGATAAAACGACCGTTTGGAAAGTAACGCATGTTTCCTTGATCAGACGCTGGTTCATAGTCTGCAATTGCAAGCTTTTTCATTATCGCAACGTGTGGAGGTGGCTCATCAGATGTTCTTTTTTTAGCAGATTCGTATTTTGCTAACACTTCAAGTTTTTTGTGATTTGAAAAATTAAACTTGTCAAACTCTATCATATCTCCTTCTACATCCATAATATACCAGTATGATTTGATTTTAGATTCTGATTCAAGTGCAGTTGAAGTATTCTCTTTTTTTGAATTAGATGTAATTACTTTGGAACTTTCAGCTAATGGATGACCTTTTACTTTTATGCTATAAGATTTTGTCCATCCAAATGGTGCCCTACTTACTTCTAATCCATGTGTATCGTTTTGCATTACTTTGAGTAATGATAACGCAGTGGATGGTGATGCAAGATTTGAACTTAAGTGTGCATATGGATACAACAATAACTTTGTACATCCAATTTTTTTCATAGATTCCTGTATCTGTGCAATTGCATCTTTGGCTATATCCTCAGTGTCATCCTTTTCTATTGCTGTAAAGCACACTACAACTTCGTCTATCGATACAGATTTGGGATCTATCTCTTCAGCTGACTGGATCTCTTTTTTGGTTGGTTCATATGATATATTATCACAGTGTAATTGCAGTACTCTCATTAATTCACTCTACTTTATTTTTGATTAAAGTGTTCTGATTTTGTAGTTAGAATTGCTTTCTAATTTTTATAGATGAATACATGTTGAATGTAATGGAAAAGAAAAAAGTGTCAGATCATAAGCATTTTGCAAATGACGACCCAACCAAATTTGAACATGAAAAAATGGAAAACTTGGTAAAAGAGGCAATAAAAAAATTCAAATCACTGTAAGTATTTCTAATTAAAACAAAATAACTAATCTAGGAGAATCCGACTCCAAATTTGTCCCCTTTCTGTAACGGATCCTCATCAGATGAATTTTGCATTTTCAAATACAAAAATGACTCACCGACAATTTCTGGTGCATCAGATTTTGTTATGCCTAATGATTCAGCATATGTAATGTATTTCTCCATAATGGATTGATCCTGTTCATTATGAGATACTCCATCTTGCTGAATCTTTGATACTATACGCAAAACAATCTCATTGCGTTCAGAATCATTCATCACACATTGGATAAATAACCACTATTAAAATATCAAACTTCGTTTTCATCATGCCCTACTACATGAACTACACAGTAATACAAATCATTCATGTTACAATAAAACATACTTTGCTCATCACATAATGCACATTTTGGTTTTGTATCATCATCTGAGAGTTTATAGTGATAATTTCTGCTTTTCAAATCTTATTCTTCAGTGATATTATACATCTCATGATTAGACTTGACAGGCCAAGATTCTCAGTTAAAAGTTTGACAGAGTCGTCTAATGCAGTTTCCCCTCTATACCCTTCATCATATAAAATCTCAATAGAGCCTTTGTCAGTCTGCACATATGCAGTAATAATTGTAAAAGTTCCTAGACTTTGATCTATACGCTGATTGTATAAACGCATTTCAAGTGTTTTAATTTGAAATCCGTCCTGAATAGAATTCCCATTCTGGATTATTGTCATGGATTGATCTGGCTCACGGTCAATTTTTGACGGTTCAGCAATATCAATAATTTTCATAATTATATTTTTAGCATATACACTAAAAATGTTCTAAAACCTTATAACACATTCAATTATCAAATGTTTTCATGGATTATGGAAAACTGTGTTCTGAATTGTTGGAAATGAATGAAAAAGTTCGATATGTTGGTGTGTATAATTCATTCAGTGGAGACGTTTATGAAAAAATACAGGGTGGAATAGAGAGACATTTTGACAAAGATCAAACCAAAAAATCAATGACTCAGGCTATAATGCGTTGGAAGACAAGAAAACACTTTGCAAGTGAAATAGGAGAGCCAGAATTTTCAATGACCAAATATGCCAAAGTGAACAGAGTTACAATGGCATGTGGGAAGGATGGACTTTTGATGTTTAGTACAGAAATTGATGTTCATCTATGTGATATAATTGGGGATATTGAAAAAGTTGTCAAGAAATACATTACATCTGATGACAATGACGATTCACGTAGAATAAGATCCTAATTATCGCTTACTAGTTTTTACTTTTCTTCTGTCAGCTTTTTGATCAGCAAATCTCGCATGCTTTCCATTTTTTCTTTTGGCCATAATCACGTCTTATTGGACACCATGATAAATCATTCGGTAAAAAACTGTAAAAATTAAAAGTGGGTTCAAAATAATAATTTCATGTCAAAATCATTTGTAATCATAGTGGTGATAATAGCAGTTCTAGCATTTTCAGTGTCAGCATTTGTCTTTAGTGATAACAATATTACATCAAGTCTGTCTATACCAACACAGTCAGGTAATTTAGATAAACAGGAGGTTCTAAATGAAATTGATAGGTGTGAGAATGAAAATCTTAATGGACATATGTCAATTAACTCATTTAACACTAACATGCTGATAAATCTAAAACAAAGTGCAATGAACGCCGAGACCGAAAAAACATTAGAAGATATTAGAAATACACTGTATCAGGTTACTGACTGCAAGCAAGATAATTCATACTATTTGCCATAGTTAATCCCTATCATATCTTGCACGCTCAAGTTCTCTATCATCTTTAGTCTCTTTTTTCCATTCCTTATAGTGCTGCTTGCATAAAACAGATTTTTTACCAGTAGAATTTAATCTCAATCCTGCATCTTCAACTTTTTTAGTATTAAGTGAACGAACGCCATCTTCGTTACATCCATCGACATTACATTTTGCACCCTTGTTAACAATTCCCATGCATCATATTTTCTTTTAGTGTTAATAAAGTTGCAACCCATTACAAAATTTTGTTCGTTTATAAATAGCGTCAAAAATGAAACGGCATGGGCAATAAAAATAAATCAGTTTCATCAAACGAAAAATCACAAAAAGCAAAAGATGTAAAGGGTAAAAAAGAGAAAAAAGGTGGTCCTGAGAGAAAAGATATTGCAGTGTTCATAAATGAACAGGAGGCTGCCAAAATTGTAGGTTCAGCAAAAGTTATCACAGTCCAAGAATTAGCAAGACAAACAAGTGTAAAAATTTCTACTGCAAATGCTTTTTTAAAAAAATCACTTACTGAAGGCACTGTCAAAAAAGTTGGTGGGTTCAGTGGTCATTATGTATATCAGCCAGTATCACAATAAAGTGTAATTTCATCACCTGGTTCTACAGTTTCTAGTATCTTAGGATCGTCTAAAATTTTTCCGATTGGTGACATTTCTTTTTGAATTTTTGAATCTGTGTAAAAAAAGCAGATTGCGTGACCTATTGATAAAAATGCAATATCACCTTTTTTGAACTCTCTTCTGGTTCGTTGCAAACCAGCCTCTACTGCGGTTTGAAAATATATGGCATTTTTTTCTAGAATATGAGAATGTCCACCAAGTGGTAAAGAACGGCTGATCTTTCCAACCAATGTTGGTGCAAGATGACGTTTTAGTTCACATCTTATTTTGAATTTACCTTTAATCTCTAAAATTAACGATATTTTAGAAACAGAAACAACACTCAATGTTATACCATAATGTTTGGATTATATATTGGCTGATGTGGTTAAAAACTACACTTGAAAGAAAAGAATAACACTACTCCTGATAATGAATCAATTCTTGAGATGCAAGAAACATTAGTAGAAGATGTTTCAGATGTTGAAGTTACTGTAGACGCTAGTTTGGAAAAAGCAATTGACTATTTCAGAAGAGTGCGTGAACAGAAAGGTCCATTATCTGATAAAGAATTATCTGATTTGGATAAAGAGTGCGATGTCATCAGAAATAGAGAAACTATCACGTCTGATGTAGAACATGATATTATGGAGTTAAGTGCGGAAGGTAAAATTCTCATGGGACCACCAAAATTAACAAGATTTGAAAAAGCAAGAATTATGGGTGCACGTGCATTACAATTATCATTAGGTGCCCCACCATTTATTGAAATTCCAGAAAGTGCTACAACATCACTTGATATAGCAATGGAAGAGTTGGAACAACGATTAATTCCCATTTCTATACGACGTT
>Ga0257111_1000160_pt1 | contig 27393 bp, 28 predicted proteins | sample LP_taG_6_FD_191567 | JGI IMG/M metagenome (GOLD analysis project Ga0257111, IMG submission 191567) | Marine microbial communities from Northeast Subartic Pacific Ocean, Canada - LP_J_2015_P26_500m | ecosystem: Environmental > Aquatic > Marine > Oceanic | place: Canada: Northeast Subartic Pacific...
ATGTTTTCTTGCAGGTTCTACTATTACATCTTCAATAGACTTTCCAATCAGATTGGAATCCTTGTTTAAAAATCCAGCAACTATATTTACTGCATTAGAGAGATTTGTAATTGAATCAGATAGTTTTACCATTTTTGGAATTACACTTCTTGAGACTTTTGTCTTCTTTTTTGGAACTTTAATTTCAGGAACTCCAAGACAAAGAACTAGATCCTTTGGTGCTTCAATTCTAACTACACTTATTGGGTTCAAATTGACAATTACAAAACCGCCAAGAATTGACGCTGCAACATTATCGTAATGAATTGAGCCAGCGCTTGCTTTTTCTCCAATTCCTGCGTATGAAACTAGTTTATTTTGGCTTAATTTCAAATTATACAATTTGTTAATACCTATTACGCATGCAGCCGCTGATGCTGCACTACTTCCCATTCCAAATCCTGTTGGAACATTTTTTTTAATCTTAATTTCAATACCACCTCTTAGTTTTTCCTTTTTTATTATTGCCTTTGCAACAAGTCCAGCAGTATTCTGTTCAGCTTTTAGTGGAATGTCATCTGAACTGACTATTGTAATTCCTTTTCCTTTCTTTGTCACGGTTACTTCATCATAAAATGCATCAAGTGCCAAACCGAATACATCAAATCCTGGACCCAAGTTTGCTGTAGAGCAAGGTGCACTAACTGTTACTGATTTTACCATTAGTCTTCTACCTCCTCTCCCATGTTAATAGTTCTGCTTAATGCACTTTCAAGGTTTACCATTCCTTCTCCTGTTGCATTTGATATTGGGATTAAATCTTCAAAAAATCCATTATTACTTAGAGTGTGAAACATATCTGAAATTAATGGAAGAGTTTCCCCATCCACTTCTTTTGCAATCTCATTCTCCAAATTAAAATCATCAGAGGTCCATTCAAGTATTTCACTCAGTTTGTCTGGTATCAAATCTGTTTTTGTAATTACATTTAGTGTTGGTAGTCCCAATCGTAATCTTATAGAAGTAGAAAGTAAGGTTAGAGATACAAAATTGCTTGGTGATGAGATCAATGTACCATCATACAAGAACACATTAACTTTTTCATCTGCACGAATATTATTTACAAAAAAAGGACCACTCTGACGATATGCAAACAATTCGATTTGTCCTGGAGTGTCCACTAGTAAATAATCTGGGTTTACATTATCAATTTCTGTTTGAATTTCATCAATCTTTGTTGCAACAAGATCATTTGCCATAATTAATGAGCCGTTAGAACCTAACTCATATTGCTGCATTAGTGAATTGACATCGACATAATCTCGTACATCAATATCAGGAGAATATGGTAATTTTTCTACTCCTGGATCTAGATTTAGTGTAGCTGGAAATGTCGAGTTTTTGGCATAATATTCCTTAATTTTAGATGTCAGTAGTGACTTTCCTGCCCCCGCTGTACCTGTTAAAAAAATAACTTTCAATTTTTCGTTAAAAGTTTTTTTTATTAGCTTATATTTGAACCCATTAGACGACAAGCATGAATTGGAGAATTGCAGTAATTCCTGCAACAATTATCCCAATTTTGATCATTACTATTCAATTTGATATAAAAATAGATGATGTTTTAGCAATTGGTGCAGTACCATTCATTTTAGCAGTTTTTGCAATGATGATAAAACTTGGATTACAAGGTGTTAAACTTGCTTACATAGCAAGAGCATTTCTTGGTCCATTTGATTCTATTAAAAGACTAACAGCAATGAGAGTAGGAAGTGAGTTTATCAAATTTACTACACCAATGTTTGTTGGTGCTGAATTTGCAGTAATATACTACATGGTGAAAAAAGGAATTTCAACATCAAAAGCATCATGGGTAGCATTACTTGATATAGTAACTGAAGTTCTTGCTGCTGGAGTTTTATCAATTATGGCTGGAATTATTGCATTACTAAGTGGTGCATATCTTGTTGCTGCAATAATTTTAGCTACAAGTATAACTGTTACAACATTATGGGTTGTTTTATTTTTTGCATCATCAAAACATACTTTCCAACTACCAAAAGTTCTCTCTCTTTTAATTACTAAACTTGGAAAAGAGCGTGGCATAAAATATGTAAAACAAACTAATCAATACATTGAGGAAGTTTGCACTATGAGTAGAGAAAACATTCATTCAAGAAAATCACAAAAAGTTTTTGTTGTTGGATTTATCACATCATTGGTTTCTTGGTCGTTTTATGGTATTTCGTTTCTAATTATTGCAGTTAGTGTTGGTTATTCTGTCGAAATTTTTGAATCTATAATGGCAGTGATGGGTGCAAATGCAATTGCAAATCTTCCAATTACAGTTGGTGGTGCAGGATTGGCAGAATTTGGAATTGTTGCTTATCTAAATAATTTAGATCCTTTCAATTTTGTTATGCCAGATACAGGTCTTGAATGGAATGCTGTAATTGGTTGGAGAATTGCAACATATTACATACCAATTGCAGTAACTTGGGTTCTTTTAGTTAAACTTGCATTAAGTAAATATACAAAACCTACTTCAACATAGAAAGCACTTTATTTTTCATTAATTGAAAAAAAACCATGAATTTCAAGGATAAAGTGGTTGTTATTACAGGTGCATCAAGTGGTATTGGAGAAGCAGCAGCAATCAAATTTGCAAAAAAAGGTGCTAAAATTGCACTTGTTGCAAGAAGAAAAGATAAGTTATTAGAAGTTGAAAATAAGATTAAGAAATTTTCTCAATCAACTATTGTTTGCCAATGTGACGTATCTAACAAAGAACAAGTTGATAGTGTAGCAAAGTCAATTCTTGATAAATTTGGAAGAATTGATATTCTTGTTAATAATGCAGGTTTTGTAATTTATGGTAAAGTTAATGAATTATCATCTGAAGAAATTGTATCTCAAATGGAGACAAATTATTTTGGGATGATTTATTGTACAAAAGCATTCTTACCACAAATGTTAAAACAACATTCTGGGCACATTGTTAATGTTGCATCAGTTGGTGCAAGTTTTAGTGCACCAGGAGTATCATCATATTGTGCGACTAAGTTTGCAATGTTAGGATTTTCAGAAGGTCTTCATCATGAACTTTATGGTACTGGTGTAGGTCTAACTGTTGTTAGTCCGATAATGGTCAGAACCCCATTATTTGATCATCCTTCCTTTGCTAATTTTTCAAAATTTTCAACTGGTATATCACTTAGTTCTGAAACTGTAGCAAAAACAATTCTTAAAGCTTCTAATTCATCAAGATTAGAAATAGTTGTTCCATCAGTAGCTAGAGCAGTAATTTGGCTCAAGCAAACATTTCCATATTTTATTAATCCTATAATAGGTAGTATGTTTAGAAAACAACTATCAAAAAGAGATTAATTCAAACTAGTTATTTTCATCTATTACTTTGAATTCTTTTAATTCAAACTGAATTATTTCATTCAGTGTTATTCCTTGTTCTTTCAAATACTCAACAGTATTTTTACTTAATTTTGCATTTAACTCATCTAACTTGAATTCACATATTACACCTTTTTCTATTTCATTTAGATTAATTTTTTTGGATACTTCTAGTCCCTCAAGAATTGTAGTTCCTGCAATCTGCTCATGAAGTTGAATATCCACTTTCTTATCATTTTCATTAAACTCCAAAACATACCCCGTTGCTGTATGCGTTTTTGGTTTACCAAATTTTGGTGCCTTTAATTCAGCATCAATTTCTTCTGGAATATCATCTTTCTTTTTAGCCATTTTTTAATCGGTGATTATAACGCTTCTTTTTCTTTTTTACTTGATTGCCACCAATCAAGGTAATCATATTGTTTGTCACTGCGTGTAGCTTCCTTACGTGACAGTTTGTATCGGATGTCACTGACTTGCTCTCTTGTTGCATAAAGACCACATCTTTTACAAATAAAGTGTTTAGTTGATGGATCTAATTTCATAATTAGACCTAGCCCTTCAAAATCAATTGCATCTTCTAACTCTCTATATGGAGGAGTTCTAAATTCTCTACCTTCTTCTTCTGCTTCTTTAAAATCTGCCTCTAGTTTTTTCTTATTTTTTTCTATTTCTCTACTTACACATTCAGGGCAGTTTACCAATATTCAATCCCTCCTGTTTTTCCATAAGAGTGTTACCTCATAATTTCATATTTTACAAAATTAACTGATGCGCGGATTATATCTTCATCCCTTGCGGTCAGTTCGCCCATCGAAATACCACGCACCAGTTAATTTTATCTTCTAATCAAACAATAATTATTTTTTGCCTTCTAAGAGTTCTGATATCATTTTAGCTGTATTTTCAGCTCCATTTCCATTAAAACTCTTTGAAAATTGATTCACTGAATCTTGAAAACTATCATAATCACTTCTCAAACTACTAATTGCATTTACTATTTGCTCTCTATTTTGACCAGCTAATCCCAATTTTTTTTCTTCCACCCATCGAATCTGATTTGTATGTTCATCATAAATTGGAATTCCAATTATAGGCTTTGAATGATTTCCTAGAATTTCACCCATAACAGTATGCGAACCATTAATCACAGCATACTTGCATGAATCTATTACAGTATTTTTTTCTTGTTCAGATAAATAGCCTTTATCTATTTGAATCCAATCAATTTTTTTCTCAAGAGCTTCTGAAATTGAATATTTTTTACCGTATTTATCCAGAACCACATCTATTTCTGAATTATCTATTGCATGAGAAACTATTCTCTTCTCATTTTTCATCTGTTCATGATGAAATACTTCTTCATATCTTTCTCCAGTTCCTTCATTAGTTGATTTGTTACCTGTTCTCATCCAATAACCAAAATCAGAATCTTGAATTAGCATTTCTAAATCTGTAGTTTGCTTTCTTTCAATCTTTTTATTATTTAAAAAATGGCCAACGTATGCCACTTTATGTTTTACATCTTCTGTAAAATTTAGATTATATTCACATATTGTATATGGTGGAGGAGAATCTGCAACAATAATCTTAGTTGCCTTTGAAATCTGTTTTGCTATAAATGAAAGTGCTGGTTTAAAGTAAAATCTTGACTTCCACATCTTTGGTTTGAATTGATTTGTAACAAAAATACTTGTTATGTTTCTTTTTTTTGCAAGTACATTTGAACCCATATCACCATCATTTATGACTAAATCAAATTTTTCTTTATTAAAATATCTTCTTTCTTCTTTTAGATAACTTGAAATCTGAGTTACTAATGGTCGATTATCTAATACAGGTATAAGTAAATTTAACATTGACAAACTAACACTGGGACCAAATTTACCATCAATTGGTGTTGGCATTAAAATTTCATGGATATTGTTTTTTTGTTCAGGAAATTTTTTTAAGAGTTTTTTAATAATTTCACCTTTACTAAAAAAATGTGTTTCAATATCATCACCAATAATTTTATTCAAATTATCATTCAATCTCATCATTCTGGTATAATGTCCATTTCCCCATGGATAGATGAATTCGCCTATCTTTTTCATACTATTAAGCCAAATTTCTTGTTTAAATTTTAATGATTAATTTCCAATGAATCTAAAATATCATGTAACATATTTGGACCAAGTTTTACAGTCACTATTTTCTTATTTTTATGAATATTATTAATTATTTTTTTTGGAATTGATTTTGTATATGAGTCTTGATCATTTTTTCTCTTTAGTATCTTCTCAATTTTTGGCAAATATTTTTCCAATCCAATTTCCTTTGCATTTTGAAATATTTCCCCATCAATTCCAGAAAGTGGAATAAACGGTATTAATCCTAACTCAAAAACTTTTGTTTGTAATTTTTTAATAATTGATGATGGAAAGTTCAAAGGTGATATAGGTAATGAGATAAATGAAATTTTTTCCTTTATTGCAATTTTTGAAATAATTTCTGTATAAAGAATATTATTTGCAGATAAAACTATTGGTACTTTATAAAATTCAATATGTGATTTATTTTGAAGTGTTCTTGGTAAAATTTTACAGAGTATTTTAACTAAATCAACTAATTCAGAATATTTACTATAAAAAATAATAATTTTTACTTCAAAACCCTGTTTGATTGCCTCTAAACACGTGATTGCTGAAAACTCATCAGATATACCACAAATGATTTTCTGGTTTTGTGAATTATTAACAGTTCCACCCAATCCTTTATCACTGAATAAATTAACATAAGCATTAGTTTTTGTGATATATGTAAAAAGAAGTTTGTCATGTCTTTCTTGTGTTCCAGGTTTTGAATCAATTTTTTTATTATTTTCAATAATTGATGATGTTGCAGATAATTCAACATCTTTTGTTACATATCCTTTCGGTTTACCATCTACACTAACATAGAATTTTTCTCCTTTTAATAAAAGACTAGAACCAATTTTAGTTATTTCATTAACAATTGTTTTAAAATCATTTTTTATTTGTTTTGCAATTAGAATTTGTTTTATTCCAAAAAGCAAATTAATTGTACTGGATGCAAAAACTGGATCATTTGCATCTACAAGTATTACATCACTATCTCTTGAAATTTTAGTAAACTTTTGATTTTCTATATCTAAAATTTTTTTAATATTTGACATTAGTAATTTTATATTATTTTGAGCAAATAATGATGGAAAAACCACGATGTAAGAATTATTGCTCATTAAATTTTTTAGTCGATAGGTGTTTATATTTTACAATATTTCTCAATGAAAGCTAATTCTAGTATAATTATAATACCTCGTTGTTTCATCTCAATTATGGGAAAATTTACTCAAACTGAATTAGATGACATAAACAAAACAATTTCAACCGCACAGGAATGTCTAGCATGGGCATTTGATAATCTTCATCCTAAATTAGCAAAAGCATCAAGCTTTGGTGCAGAAGATGCAGTGATTATTGATATTATGTTTAACATTAATCCTGAATCTAGATTATTTACACTTGATACAGGAAGATTACCGCAAGAAACTTACGATGTAATGGATGAAGTAAGAAAACGTTACAATACAAAAATTGAAGTTTTGTTTCCTGATGCAAAAGAAGTAGAAGAAATGGTTAATGATAAAGGAATGAATTTATTTTATGATAGTGAAGAAAATAGAAAACTTTGTTGTGCTATTAGAAAAGTTCATCCAATGAATAAAATGTTAAAAACACTTGATGGGTGGATTACAGGATTAAGAAAAGATCAGAATAAAAATAGATCAGATGCCAAAATGCTTGAAATTGATGAAATGCATGATGACATTGTAAAGGTTAATCCAATTATTAATTGGACATATGATCAAACTTGGGATTATATCAAAAAAAATAACTGTCCTTACAATAAACTACTAGATCAAGGATATCCAAGCATTGGATGTGAACCATGTACTAGACCTATCAAGATTGGTGAGGATATTAGATCTGGTCGTTGGTGGTGGGAAAATGATACAAACAAAGAATGTGGTATTCATATGAACCACGACAATTAAATTAATCCTACAAAGAGCAATCATATTGATTAATGCACACGGTGGAAAACTAGTAAATCGAGTGAGAACAATTGAAGATTCTGATCTATCAGGATTATTCTCAGTTGATATTTCTGCAGATTTAGCAAATGATGTAGAAAATATTGCAGATGGAATATTTTCTCCGCTAGAAGGATTTCTTAATCAACAAGATTTTGAATCTGTTATTTCAAAAGGAAGACTTGCAAATGGTATAGCATGGACTATGCCAACTGTCTTGGATGTTGATGATGATACTGGTAAAAAAATGAAAGATGCTGGAGATGTATTACTTAAAAATCCAGACGGAACAGGAATTGCAATTTTACATGTAGAAGATGTTTACTCTTATGATAAACAATCTACCGTAAATGGAGTTTATGGAACAAATGATGAATCTCATCCTGGTGTTGCAAAAACTAATTCAATGAAAGATTTTCTTGTAGGCGGAAAAATTGATTACATTCAACGACAAAATGAGACTGAAATTCGAAAACATAGAATGAATCCAACACAAACAAGAGAATTATTTGAGAAAGCTGGATGGAAAACAATTGTTGCATTCCAAACTCGAAATCCTCCACATGTAGCACATGAAATGTTACAAAAAAATGCAATAACAACACGTGATGGTGTATTTGTAAACCCACTAATTGGAAAGAAAAAATCTGGTGACTTTAAAGACGAAATTATTGTAAAAGCATATGAAACAATGATTGAAAACTATTATCCACAAGACAAGTGCCAGTTAGCAACACTTCATACTGAAATGAAATATGCAGGACCAAAAGAGGCAATTCATCATGCTATCATGCGTCAAAACTATGGATGTACACACATCATTATAGGACGTGATCATGCTGGAGTTGGAAAATTCTACGATCCATTTGCTGCACATAAAATTTTCAACGATTATCCTGAATTAGAAATAGAACCAATCTTTTTCCCAGCATTCTTTTACTGCAAAAAGTGTCTTACATTTACAAATCCTAATGTTTGTCCACATGGTGCAGATGATAGGGAACAAATAAGTGGAACAAAACTTCGTGAGATGATTCAGAACGGTCAATCCCCATCTGAATTTATTCTACGACCAGAAGTTGCCAAAGTTATCATAGACTTTGATAAACCATTTGTTGATTAGATTTTTATTCAAATTTGATAAAAACAAATCATGAATTACAAAATTCCTCTTATATTATTAATTTCTGTAATGATTTATCCAGCATTTGCACAAGAACAATCAAATTCTTCATTGTCAATGGTAAATCTTGATATTGATTACAATAATTTTAACAAACCTGCACGAGATCAAATAATTATCCCATTTCAAGATATTCATGATGTTAGTTGGCAAGTCAATTTAGTTAACGAACTTATGTATGGAAATCCAAATGGTAATGGTGTAATTAGATTTTATGACGCAACAATTGAGGATAAATTCATCGAAATTGGAATGGGTAGTCCTCCTAACAAAAAATTTTGGATAGCAGCACAATTACCAGATGAGGGTTATGTTGTTATCCACAATAAATTAGAGAGGGGTTGGTTACCGGGAGCCAAGGTAATTTTGGCGTATTCAGATACTGCTGGATTGACTGTAAACAATGGAGAAAGAATTGTACTTTCTAATCTAGATATAGAAGGATTTAAGATCAAGGCTTATTCTGTATGGGGCATGGAAGCAAGTCAAGATCCACCTGCTGTAACAGCCGGATATCTTAATTTAGAAATTTTGTCAGGTGATCCTAAAGAAGGATCATTGCATATGTTCCCATTCATGCTAGTAGGATGCTTAGGAATCGGAGTAGTAATACTTTTAGTTACTAAGAAGCGTTCTTAGTTTTATAATATTTGCATGAATTTTTAATTTTACAAACATTACACATTGGTGATATTGGTTTGCAGATATTTTGACCATACATTACAAATGTATCATTAATATCAAGCCAAAATTTTTTTGGAATTATTTTCATAAGTTCAAATTCAGTATCTTCTGGATTTTTTGTCTGAACTAAGCCTAACCTATTTGAAATTCTATGTACATGAATATCAACTGGTATAGCCGGTTTTTCATAAGCATAGACCAATACGCAATTTGCAGTTTTTCTTCCAACACCAGGCAGTTCAACTAATTTTTCTAAATTATCTGGAACTTTTCCTTTATACTGTGAGTCTATAATCTTAGAAACTTCAATTATTCTTCTTGCTTTTACATGATAGAATCCTATTGACTTTATTATTTTTTCAATATCCTTGATTTTTGCGCCACCTAATTGTTTTGCAGTTTTATATTTCTTGAACAATTCTTTAGAAACTCTTGCAGTGCTCTCATCTTTTGTTCTAGCTGATAATATTGTTCCAATTAATATGCTGAATGGACCATGTATTTCTGCATCACGTAAATCTCGTAATGCTGTCATCCTAGGTGGTTTGACTGCATTCATTGTCTTATGCATCCCATCTAGAATTCTTTTCATACGTGAGTATGGCGTACAAGTCTTATATCTGTAAAACCATTGAATTGCATTGGAATTAACAAAAGAAGAACAAGAAGCATTAGATGGTGAAATGGGTGAGACACTACAAACTGCATATCGCATATTACTTGCAACAGGCGAAGCAACTAACGCAGAAAAACTAATTCCAATAAAGTGGGCACATCTGTCAGGCGTAAATTATAATACAATTGGAGATGCCGGTGAAGAATTTTTGAGAAAGATAAGCAAAGACGCACAAGTCAAAGTTAAGGCTACTGTAAATCCAATGGGGGTTGATTTTGATCATATTTCAGAATTTAATCATATTGATGATGAGTTTATTGAAAAACAAAAAAGTATTAGAGATTCTTACATAAGAATGGGTGTAGAACCAACATTTTCATGCACACCATATGATATATTTGATCTTCCAGAAAAAGACACTCAGGTTTCTTTTGCTGAAAGTAATGCGGCAATATTTGCGAATTCACTCGGTGGATTGAAAACAAACAAAGAAAGTGCATTTAGTGCTTTGGCAAGTGCACTTACTGGTAAGAGTCCATATTCAGATTTTCGAAAAGACGAAACTAATATTCCAATGACGATTCGAATGAAATTAGAACATCCTAATGAATTAGATTTTGGATTGCTTGGATTTTTTGCAGGAAAAGTAGGTGATACAGCTGTAAATATTTCAGGTGTATCACAACCTAACAGGCGAAGTTGTAAAGCACTATGTGGAGGTATGGGAACGTCAGGAACATGTGCAAAATTTCAGTTTACAGATGTCGAAAATGATACATCTGAAAAAGTTGACTTTGGAAAAGAAGAAATGAATAAAATTTATGATGAGCTAAATACATCTGACAAAGGAGACATTATTACACTTGGAAGTCCTCAATTAGGATTAGGAGAACTTTCTGATCTTTCAAACATGCTTAAGGGTAAATCATTTCAAAAGCGCTGTATGATTTTTTGTTCTAGAGCTGTACAAAATCAAGCACGAAATCTTGATTATACAAAAGAGATTGAGAGGGCAGGTGGGGAAATATTATCTGATTGTTGCACTTGCTTAACACCGTTAATTGATACAAATGAAACTGATTCGGTTACAACTAATTCTGTTAAAGGTGCTTATTATCTTAAAAATTCGACTGGAGTTGATGTAAATCTAAAATCACTGTCGAAAATCATAGAAGAGGATACAAAATGACCAAAGTTATTGTTCAAGGAAAAGCAAAGGGATTGGTTCTTAAAACTCACAATCCCATCAATTTTTTAGGCGCAATTGATAATAAAACAGGAATAGTTCATGATCAAAAATACGATATTTTTGAAAAGTCTGTTAAAAATTCAGTTTTAGTATTTCCACATGGAATTGGAAGTAGTGTTGGTGCATATACAATATATTCACTAAAAGTAAATGGTAATGCACCAATTGCTATGATTTGTCAGAAAGCAGATCTTACTGTTGCATCAGGATGTGCATTAGCTGATATTCCAATGCTTGTTGTTACTCCTGAAAAATTTAATTCAATTGAGAATGGAAAAGAAATGCAAATTGATACTAAATCCACAGAAATAATAAACTAACTTTCCAATACACTGGTTTCTATAATTTTACTTCCACCAGTAGGAAGTGCTCTAACATAATCATCAACAATAAACATTTTAGTAAATTTTTCATCGACTCCATCAAAATTTGCTCTTATTTTTTTTGCCATGTCAGAAATTTCAATTGTGCCAGGTTCTATTACAACATAACAAATACAACTATTTTTTATTGGTGCAGGTGGACCACAAACTAACAAATAATTTTCTTCTTGAGGTAAAATTCCTATAGCAAGTTTTAGTGTAGAAATTTTACTATAATTTCTTGTTCCTTCAATAATGAATGAACCTTTACCCATAGTTTGTCCGCTTGGTGCTGCTTTTTTTACTTGTTCAGGAGTGACCCAATAACAATTTATTCCAAACATTCCCTCTTTCCACGCTCTACTAAAACAAACTGTTGCATGAGATGTCTCTGCAATGCTTAATGGCATGATTGTTTCGTTTCTATCCTTCAAAATGAAAAATGGTGAACCATGAATTTCCGCATGAAAAACTTTATCATCTTTTTCAACATATTTTCTGATTATCGCTGAATTCGATGAACTATCTCTTCCACCAACAGCTAAAATACCATCAGATGTGTAGAACCAACGATATCTTTCAAACCAGCTCTTTTTTCTAATATCTGCAAAACCAATTGATCCACGTGCAATTTCTCCTTTCTGAATTGTTTTTTCTAATTTATCTTCAGTTTTCTTGATTAATTTTTCAATTGATTTTATAGCAGATTTTTGTTTTTTTGATTCATCAAATAGTTTTGATGCAATACTTGGAAGTGGTAAATTAGGATTGATCTTTATCTTTGCATCATCAATTTTTAATATTGAAATACCTTTTTCTTTAATAAGTTCTGAATTCTCATCTTTTAAAACTTCAACAATTCTTTGATCTGTGATATCTGATTTTCCTTCTGCATGCATTTTGAATAATAAATTTGCAACACCTGCAATTTTTTTTGATTTTTCTTTTACTATTGTTATTGCTTTTTTTTGTTCATCTAATGTATTCTCAAGTTCTTTGATTTTTTTCTCAGCACTATCACTGTATAGTGATTTTCCTTTTTGTAGAATTTCTTCAGTAAATATAATATCTAAACCATCATTAAAGCTTTCAACTTTTCTAGCATTTGTATTATCATCAGAAAATCTAATAGGAAAAACATCTGATGTTTGTTCGTCAGTAATTATTGTAGGATCATGATTTCCTTCAATTACATTACTAATGGTAGTATTAATTATATCAAATAATGATTCAAATTCATCATCTGAAAGTTCATTACTTGGTTTTTCACGTTTTATTGATGATAATCTGATAATCTCTTCAACATATTTTTTGGGCAATCCTAATCCTCTGCCAATTGTTTTTCCAATAGTTGTTGATGATGAAAGTATTTTTTTGAATTCGTCCTTTTTGAAATTTATTACATCTATTCCATCTGTTGGTGGTGGATTATAATCTACACCTATTCGTAATTGTCTATGTCTTACATCGATAGAGTGTAATAATGCAAGAATTTTTTTATTATAATTACATAATAATAGATTTCCATCACCAAAAAATTCTATAATTAAAATAAACCTGTTATCAAAATTTGAGAATGTGATATACGCAATACGTTCTGTACCAATTTGTTCAATTTTTTCAATTTTTGATCTAAGAAGATCACTTCTTAATCTGCGAAGAAGTTTGTTTGGTTCAATAGGATCAATTTTTTTACTGGTTATCCAGATTCCAATGCTAGAAACTGTCAACATTATATCTGGTTTTTTAGGATGATGAAGTTTGAAAAGCAGACTATTTCTGTTTATTCCCCATATGTTACTAACATAGTAATCTTGGATTTCGGTTCCAATCTCTTTTACTAAATATGCTAGTTCAATCCCTGCGAGTGTCATAGAAGATAAATCATGATTAGGTGATTATACTCTTACTGTTTCAAATACGGCAGAATTAGTGAACATATATTTTTAACAAGGCAAAATTGAGTGAAACTAGAAATTTCATTGGCCAGATTTAAAAAAAAGAAAAAGCATATTTCAGAACCAGATCCAAAAGATACTGAAAATACTGATACACCACCAACAGAATCTACAGAGAATCCACCAACCGAATCAGATTCTGATGAAAAAATAACTGGTAAATGGACAGATGGCTCTGATCAAAAGGATCATGGAGAATCAAAACCTACCATAGTAGATGACTCCGTGGACAAGTCAGCAACAAAAAGATTAACTGATAGATTATTTTGGATGCGTATAGCCTTTTCAATAAGTGGTGGTGTAATTGCAACATTTGCATTTGAAGATATTGTAGATGTAGAAGAAAAAAGATGGTCTTCAATAGGATTTATGATAATGTTATTCATTGCTACTACAATAATTGCAAAATCTTGGAGAATTAGAATAGCAAATAGGAAAAAATATGTTACAACAGGAATAGGAAGTTTTGTATTTCTTTATTTGTTCTTTTGGATAATGTCACACACATTAGTTAATGCAGGAACAAGTACAAGCATAATTCCTTTTCCATAATTTACATGTGGTCAAATGTGGAAATTTAAAACTCCTGGAATTCCAGACGAAGAATTTGAAAGAACTGAATCAGTACCTATAACAAAAGAAGAGGTTAGAGCAGTTCAAATTAGTAAAGCTAGATTATTACCAGGTTTTTTAGTTTATGATATAGGATGTGGTAGTGGTTCAATTACAGTAGAAGCAGGACTACAAGTTGAATCTACTGGTAAAGTAATTGCAATTGATCATGATCCAAATGCAATTGAATTAACAAAAACTAATTTAGAAAAATTTCAAGTTACAAATTCAACTGTAATTCTAGGTAATGCTAAAGATAAGATTTCTGAATTACCTGAAGCAGATGCAATTTTTATTGGTGGAACTGGTGGTGACACAAAAGATATTGTTGAGCTATGTGAAAATAAGCTAAAATCAGGTGGAAGAATAGTCATTGGTGTAATTCTAATAGAGACTCTATATTCTGTATTACAAACTATTGAGAAATTAAAATTTAAATCGATAGATATAACACAGATAACTATTGGAAAAAGTCGAAAAACTTCAACTGGAACCATGATGTTATCAAGAAACCCTGTAACTGTGATCTCTGCAACAAAAATCTAGTCTAGATTTTTAATTGGGTATAATTATATTTTTTTCATGCCTGAATTAGTTGGAATTGGTGTAGGACCTGGAGATCCAGATTTACTTACTGTAAAAGCAGTAAGAGCTATTCATAATGCTGATACAATAATGTGTCCTGCATCAGCAGAAGATAGACCTAGTATAGCTCTGTCAGTTGTTGACTCGATAATTGATAAATCAAAAAATCAAGAAATTATAAAACTAATTTTTCCAATGACCAAAGACAAAGCTATTCTTGAGGCACACTGGAAAGAAAATTCAAAAATTATGGCAGAAAAAGTTTTGTCAGGAAAAAATGTTGTTTATCTTACAGTTGGTGATCCATATCTCTATAGCACATGGATCTACATGCACAGAGAAATCACTCAAAAGCATCCAGACATGAAAATTACCGTAATACCTGGAATTGTTTCAATGTTTACATTTGCATCTAAAGTTGGAATAAGTATCGCTGAAGGTGCAGAAAAAGTTGCAATAATTCCATCATGTTATGATCTAAGTTCTGTCAAAGAGATTGCAAAAAATTCTGAAGTTCTTGTATTTCTTAAAGATGGTCGTTATTTTGATCAAGTGATTAAATTAGTCAGAGAGTCTGGATTCCCTGATGATTCTATATTTGCAATTGGTCAAGATTTAGGAACAGACAAAGAAATTATAAGAAAATTAAGACTAGGTGATGTAAATGATGATACTCTTACTACAAAGTACTTTTCAATTTTGGTGATAAAACGTGTCTAAGGTATATTTTGTTGGCTGTGGTCCAGGTGATCCTGAACTAATTACAATAAAGGCCAAAAAACTGGTTCAAAAAGCAGATGTCATAGTTTATTCTGGCTCATTAATCCCTCCTGAGATTCTCAAATACAATAAAAAAGGAAGAAAACATGATGCTGCAAAACTTGTTCGTGAAGAAATTTTTAATTTATTATTGAAAAATTCACTAAAAGGAAAAGTTGTAGTTAGATTGCATGATGGTGATCCTGCAATTTATGGTGCAATTAGAGAGCAGATTGATAATTTGGAAAAAGAAGACGTAGAATCAATTATTGTTCCTGGAGTTACATCATTTTTGGCATCTGCAGCTGCACTTGGAACTCAATTAACTCTACCTGGAATTACACAAACAATGATTATTACACGTGCAGAATCAAGAACCAAAGTTCCTAAACGTGAAAAAATTTCTGAACTTGCCAAACATCAAGCAACTTTAATTTTTTATCTTAGTGTACATTTACTAAATAAAATTACAAAAGAAGCAATTGAAGGTGGATACAAAAAAACTACACCTGTTGCTGTAGTTTACAAAGCAAGTAGAAAAGATCAAAAAATAATTCTTGGAACACTCACAGATATAGCAAAAAAAGTAAAAGCTGAAAGAATCACAATGACTGCAATTGTCATAATTGGTGATGTAATAAAACCAAAATCATACGAGTACTCAAAGCTATATGATAAAACATTTAGTCATGGTTTTAGAAAAGCTAAACCTACAAAGAAAAAAAATTAACCTTATTTTTAATTCCAATTTTAATTAGATTTTCTTGAAATTTTTTAGGATTACCAGTAGTAAAAATTGTTAATTTATTTTTCTTAATAGTATTTTTTAAATTTCTTTTAGCAACTTTCTCAGAAATTTTATTTGCAGGATTTAAAAAAATAACCTTGGGAAACTCTTCTTTTAGGAATTTTAATAAAAATGGTAGATGTGTACTTGAAAGTGTTGCAACATCAATATGGTTAGTTTGAAATATTTTTCTTAAATTCTTCCTAATAATTTTTTTGGCATAATTTGGTTTAGATAAAAATTTTCCATTTTCAACTAATTCAACTAATGGAGATGAATTAATTTTAAAAATTTTAATTTTCTTTGATGTGTTTTCTTTTATAAAATTATTAATCGCTGAACTGTTTACAACTGATTGAGTAGCTAGAATTGCAATATTATTAGTTTTAGAAAATTTTTCTATGTTTTTTAATGGTGGTAAAACATTAATTACATTTTTTGGTATCTTATTTCTTAGTAGTAATGAAGGAGTATTTGATGCAAGTACTATAATTTTTGGTTTAAATTCTATATTGATTTTTTCTAATGTTTTTTTGATAATTCTTGCTAATTCTACACTTGATTTTTTTCCATATGGAAAATTTTTTTGATCTGCAATATAGATAATTTCACATTTAGTTTTTTTCTGAATTTCTTTAATAATAGATAGTGAACCTAAGCCCGAATCAAAAACAACAACACTCATGTTATCTATTTTTTGTTAGCTTAATTTAGCCTAATGTTGATCTTAATACACACCTTTCATTAAGAAGCTTTTTTTTGATACTTACGCATGCCGTCATTCCATAAAGCATGGGCACGTCAAGAAACAGCTAGTATGGCTGATAAATTTCGTGATACAATCAAACCTCAGGGTGCGCTTAAACCACGAATACAAAACGCAGTGAATAAGATTCAAGTCCAAACTACAAAAATGGACTCAATGTTGACTAAATTAGATCAACGTGATCAACTATTATTCAAGCGTGTAGTAACTGCCGTACAGCAACACGATACTTCTGCCAGTAAAGTTCTTTCAAATGAACTAGCAGAAATTCGTAAAGTAAAAAAAATGCTTGGTGGTGCTAGAATGTCACTTGAGCAAGTGCAATTAAGATTAGCAACAATTCATGACCTAGGTGATGCTATGGTTGCAATTGGACCAGCTATGAATACCATGAAGAGCCTACAATCATCATTAGGTAAATTCATGCCAGAAGCTGATTCAGAAATGAATGCAATGGCTCAAACACTAAATGGACTAATGGTCGACTCAATCTCTAATGATTCTTTCAATATGGAATCTGATGCTTCAAACGAAGAAACCGATAGGATTCTACAAGAAGCATCTGCTGTTGCAGAACAACAAATTGGAGACAAGTTTCCATCAGTTCCAACACTATCTGAACTACCCTCTCAATCGTCTATAACATCGACTTCTACATTTGAGTAGAGCAGTTCAAACTCCCTGTTTTTAATTTTTTTTTCTTAAATAACTTATACACGTTTTTACGAATTGTAACATTTCATTCTTACCCATTTTTGATTTACCTTCTTTTCTATCAACAAATGTGGTAATTGTCTCTAAACCTTTCATTCCTTTTTGTTTTAGTTGGTGTAGAACTTCAATTTGAAATGCATAACCATCAGATCTAATTTTGTCAAAGTCAATTTGCTGCAAGGTTTCATTTTTAAACATTCTAAAGCCACTTGTTGGATCAGAAATGTCTAATTTTGCACATTGTCGTGCAATTGATACTGCAATTGAATGTGTTAATTTACGCCAAATTCCCCATCCTATAGTAACTGATCCTTTAACATGTCTACTAGCTATTAGAAAATCATATTTTCCTATATTTTTAATCATATTTGGAATTTCACTAGGATCATGTGAATGATCTGCGTCCATTTCTATAATTAATTCAGAACCTAATTTGTCAAGAACATATCTGAATCCATTTTTATAAGCTGCACCAAGACCAAGTTTTGTTGGTCTTTGAATTACAATAATTTCCCGGAATTTTTTGGCCATGTTTCTTGCAATGTCTGCAGTACCATCAGGTGAAGAATCATCAACTATTACAATATTGAAATCATCAACAATATGTTTGACTTGTTTTATTAATCGTTCAATTAAACTTGGTAATGTTTTTCCTTCATTATAAGTTGGAATTACTATTGCTAATTTCATATTGATTTATCTCCATAATTCCTAAGTATATAACTCATGGAAAACTTGTCTCCTTTGAAAGTATTCCTTCTAGTTCTGTTATTTTCACTCTGTCTTGGTTCATACTATCTCTTGATCTTATAGTAACTGTATCATCTTCTTTGGTCTGATGGTCAACTGTAATCGCAAAAGGGGCGCCAATTTCATCCAACCTTCGATATCTTCTACCAATAGCACCAGAATGATCCAAAAACGAATCAAATTTTGTTTTAATTTTTAAATAAACTTCATCTGTTTTTTCAGCCAAACCATCTTTTTTTACTAAAGATAATACACCAACATGAACCGGTGCTAAATACGGTTTAATTGATAAAACAACTCTCTCATTTTCTTTATCTTCTCTATAACTATGTTCTAGAATAGTATACAGACTACGATCAATTCCCATTGAAATTTCAAATACATGTGGAAGAACTTTCTCATCATTATCCATTACTTCAAATTTTTCTTTACTTTTGTTTGCATGACTTGATAAATCATAATCAGATCTATAATTACAAGCTACTAATTCAAGCCAACCAATTGTTGTTTCAACTTCAAAATCAAATGCAACTTCTGCATAGAATGCTTTTTCTTTATCGCCAAGTTTCCTAAATCTACTTTTGTTTATATCAATACCTGTTTTTTCATAGAACTCTGTCAACAATCCTAAATAATATGCAATAAATTTGTTAGGAATTATTCCAGATTCTACAGCCTGCTTACAACTTAGTGTTTCAATCTTTTCATTATTCTGAATTCGAAGTATAGTATTTTCAACCTCTGAAAACTTCTCTAGTTCATCGAGTTTTTTTGGATTACAGAATACTTCAATTTCTGCTTGATAAAATTCACGTAATCTTAACAAACTTTGCCTAGGAGCAATTTCATTTCGAAAACTTTTTCCAACCTGTGCTATTCCAACAGGCAGTTTACCTCTCATTGTCTTAAATAATCTTGGAAAATCTACAAAAATTGATTGACACGTTTCAGGGCGTAGATATGCTTCTTCTTCTTCAGGACCTATACCAACCTTGAACATCATATTAAATTTTTTCACATCATCTAATTCATCATTACATTTTGGGCAGTGAATTGTTTTTTCTTTAATTACATCATCAAATTCTTTCAAATCAGCACTTTCAGGAATTTCAATATTAGTTACTTCAGAAATTAATTTATCTGCTCTAAATGTAGATTTACATTTTTTACATTTTACAATTGGATCTGCAAAATTACCTAAATGACCTGATGCCTCAAAAACTGATTTTGACATAATCTGTGAACCATCAATTTCCATCATTCTATCTCTTCTGACTAATTGCTGTCTCCATAATTCCAAGAATTTATTCTTTATACTTACTCCTGTTGGACCATATTCCCAAAAACCAGCTTGTGCATCTCCATATACTTCACAACTAGGAAAATAGAATCCTCTTTCCAAAGCCAGTTTCATAACATCTTCGTATTTCATACTAATCAGAAATCATCATAGAATAAATGCGTAATTACTCATGCAAGTGATTTAACTTTGTCAATATTCCCAAAATCATCTCGTCTATCATCTATTGGGGTTTCTAAGATCATCGGAATGTTGTTTTTATTCATGATTTTAATAATTTCTTTCATACCAACATCACCAATTTCTCCTAATCCAATATGTTCATGCCGATCACGATTCTCATTTAACAATCCTTTAGAATCGTTAAGGTGTAATATTTTCAAATTATCAAATCCTACGGCATCTTCAAATTTTTTCATAGTTTCATTTACATTTTCTTTTTTTCGTAAATCATATCCAGCTGCAAAAGCATGACAAGTATCAAAGCAAACACCAAATCTTTCTTTCTTCTTACATTTAGAAAAAATTTCTCCCCATTGGTAAAAATCTGAACCTACTGAATTTTTTTGTCCAGCTGTATTTTCCAAAAGAATTGTAACGTCTGCATTTGTTTCTGCAACTTTATTTAATGCATCTACTAATCTTCTAATGCCTTTTTCTTCACCAGTTCCTTTATGACTGCCTAAATGTGTTACAAGATATGGAATTCCTAGCATATCACATCGTTCAACTTCCTTTATCATCGTCTTAATTGATTTATTGTAACCATCATCATCAGGTGAAGAAAGATTTGGTAGATATGGCATATGAGCAGTAGTTGCAAATCTATCAATATCAGATGACGAAAGTTGATCTTTGAAATCTTTAACATTAATTTCATCTAGATCTTTTGCAAACCAACTTCTTGGACTTCTTGTAAAAATCTGAAAAGCATTACATTTTCTTTCGATTGCGTTATTTACTGCATTAGAAATAGAACCTGAAATTGATACATGGGCACCAACCTGCATAACTACCTCATAATTCATTATAATTTAAACTACAGATCTAACTAAATTTCCAATTTTATTATTGCAATTTTTAAACTAAGTTAGTAAACAATTGTTATGGTAGATCTTGGAACAGATGAAATCGTCAAATATCCCTTCTTAGATGAAGCTGGAAAGTATCTGAGTGATAAGGGATTCTCACTAGAGCAGTTTGGATCAGATCCCGATCTAAAAAAAATTGTAGAAAACGCATTTGAGCGTATTATTACAGCATCAGATGGTCGTATATTCAAATCAGATCTGGCATCAAATAATTCAGCACTTCCTATGGAAATATTCTCATTTTTGATTGCAGTCATTCTATTGAAACTTTCTGGAATGAATACACTAATTCGAAGATTCTCTTTAGCAGAAGCAAGACGCGCAGAAAAATTTCTAGAAAAAGATTTGATTAATCAAAAAGATGTTAAGAAATCAAAATTATCATTACAGATTTTACAAGAATTATTTTCTGTAACTGTTCAAAAAAATGATGAACACTTTACCATTCCTATTGCAGATTATCTGAAACACGCTATTAATTTTCATGAAAGAGAATGGAAATTAATTAACAGAAAAGTTGTTAGTGGTAAAGTCCATCTAACTTCACATGAAACTGTTAGATTAGTAAGAAAAGAACTTGACAGACACATATTCAATAAAATAAATTCATCATCATCTCCTGAAATGATTCAAGGTTTTGAACCATATGTTCAGAAATTAAGAACACTTGCAAAAAAATTCGAAGTCAAAACTGTTGAATCCACAGAATTTCCACCTTGTATTAAACATGCAATAGAAGTTTTAGAAAAAGGTGAAAATCTATCTCACTCGGGAAGATTTCTTCTTGCAACATTTTTACTAAACAAAGGACAAACTATAGGACAAATTGCACCATTATTCAAAAATGCACCTGATTATAATCCCAAGGTTACACTTTATCAGCTAAAACAATTATCTGGAATTTCTGGCACAACTAAATACAAATGTCCATCTTGTGAGAAAGTCAAGACTCAGAATCTCTGCTTCCCAGTTTCTGCGTGTGATACAATAATCAATCCACTACAATTTGGGAGAAAGAGAGTATGAATGAAAGAGATGTTACATTATTAGAAGATACATTCAAGAAATTTTATTTTGATCATTTTGAGCTTTTACATGTACCAGAAAATTCTATACAACGTGAATTTGGATTTCAAAAATTTAACGGTGGAATGAATAGACATATTTCATTAAAATCTGATAAAGAACTTCATCTACTTTTAATGCAAAACAAACCTTCTGATGTTTATTGCTCAAATGCTTGTTATTCATTTCCAAATCTACCTATGTCTGAAAAAAATTGGCTTAATGCAGATCTAATTTTTGATATTGATGCAAAAGATGTGACAAAGAAACATCAACCAGAAAATACTTTGATTAAATGTTCTGACTGTAATGAAATATCTAATCTTACTAATTCTTGTCCAAATTGCAAATCAACAAAATTAGCGATAATAACATTAACAAGTTCTGAAAGCATACAATCTACAAAAGATGAAGTAAAGAAATTAAACCAAATTTTAATAGATGAACTAGGAGTTAATCCAGAAAGTATTAAGATATTTTTTTCAGGAAATGAAGGATTTCACATCTATGTACCAAAATCAGAATATCAAAATATTGGATCAAAAGAGAGAGCAGAAATTGTTGATTACATAATGTTCCGTGGAGTTATTCCAGAAACATTTGGAATTAAAAAATTTGATCTAAATAAATCGCTTTTTCCAAAATTTGATGATGATGGTTGGAATGGAAGAATTGCAAAACAATTGTATCGAATAAAATCAGATCGTTCTAAGGTATCACAAGAAATTATTTCTGGAGGATATACATTGTTTCAAAAAAGATTAGAAGAATTTCGAGATAAAATTGGAATTCAAATTGATCCAAATGTAACAATAGATATTCATAGAATTTTTAGATTGCCTGGTTCTATTAACAGTAAGAGTGGACTAGTAAAAATTTTTGTTGAGAATATTAACAAATTTGATCCTTACACTGATGCTTGTTTTATTGATGATGAGAAAGTTGACGTTCATGCAAATTGTCCTATTTCATTTACTCTAAAAAATACAAAATTTGGTCCATATAACAACGAAACTATATCTGTACCAAAATTTTCTGCGATCTATATGATATGCAAAGGCGTTGCCTCTTCCACATAATTTTTTTAACAGAAATGCATATTTTATGCTGATAAGGTATTAATTGATGAAAAATAGATCTAGATGAGTTATGTATAGTGCAGAAAAGCAAGATGGTGACGCACCACCACCAGATGCTGGAAAATTAATCAGAATAGCTATTATTGCTTTAGTCGGAGTTGTAATTTTTGCATTAGCAGGTAATTCTGCAGTAATTTTCTCCATGAATGTAACTGAATTTGCTGATACTTTTACCAAACCACTTCTTTTTTCATTACTTGCTGGAGTTGTATTAGCCGGAATTGCATTAGTTCGTGTAAATATAGTTAAGCGATCATCATTAACTTGGTTTTTTATCAAAGTTGCAATTAATCTATTAAATAGAACTCCCAATGCACAAACAAATCAATTAATTCCTAATTTCCAAGAATACAAACTATCAGGTGCTCATTTTGTTATTTGGCAGATTACAAAACTTTTGTTATTTGGTGCATTTTTTGCAAATTTAATGTTCGGTTTTGGATTAATATATTTATTTGAAGGTGGAGAACTTGGATTAGAAAGTATTACTACAATATTTTCTCTACCATTCGTAACTCCATCATTAGATCCTACATTTGCAATGGATAACGTAACACCAATGATTCCTGGATTGTTGTTAATTATTCCCCCAATTTTAGGTGTAATTGGATTGCGTCTGATGCTGTATGTAGGATTTCATTCTGTAATCAAAGTTGTAACATCTTACATTCATGATTCTACAGATGGAAAACCTAGATACTTAAATTATCTTTCAACAATTGAAGCAATAATTGGTATAGGTATTGTTTGGGTGGCATTTAACATGTTTTTTACAGATACAATTGATTATAATACTAGATATGCTATTGGTGGAACTTTTGTTGTTGGTTTTGCATTAATTGCATTTTCTATTTTTGATAGAATGCGTGCCAAAGTTCTAACGCATATGTTCAAACGAGATGTATACATTCGCGCAATAACAATTATTGCAATTGCAGTAATAATTGGAATTGCTATGAGTGTTAATAACAGTGTAGCAGATGCAAAAAAAATCGAGTATCTTGGACCGTATACAGCACAACAAATTGGTGTTAATAGATATCTTGCAGAATTACAAAACATAGATGAGTTTATTCATGAAGTGAAGATTCCCTCTGTAAATCCCAATAATATTTCAAATTATGTAGAAGATAATGAAGATGTTTTGAGTACTATAAGAGTATGGGATTGGACTGCGGCTTTTGCAAAATTAAAGCCAGAAATTGGTCTAATACCGTATGTTGATTTTGAAGATAATGATATTCTTAGGTTTGATAATAAATTATACTGGACTGCATCAATGAAACCAATATTACCATCTTCTGTTAGCCTTGAAAACCAATGGTATAACGAGCATCTTGTTTATACTCATGTGCCTGATGGCTTTCTAACTTTAGAAGCAACAAGTGGTCAGATTGTAGATACTTCTGAATTATTTGAACAACGAGCAATTTACTATGGTGAAGGAGGATTACTTGATGAAACGTGGTCTGGATATCCAGTAAATCGTGAATCAAGTGCCGAACTAAACAGTGCAAAATATGACGGTCTAGGTGGTGTTGATGTTGCACCTCCATTAAGTTGGATTTTTGAACCAAATTTCTTACTTTCATATCCTGGTGAGTCTGTACACATAATGAGATACAAGGATGTAAATGAAAGAATGGAAACATTGTATCCATACTTTTTGTATAATCTATTTGGTAAAGAGTTAGATTCCTATCCTGTAACAGATGGTAAGAATACTTACTGGTTGGTTCCTCTCATAGTTGGATTTGATACAAAAGTGGTTCCATATTCAGCTGGAAACCCATATCTTAGATTAGCTGGATTTGGTTTGGTCGATACTTACAATGGTGATATTAAATTAATAAAACATGGTGATGACTTTTTTTCAAACATGATGATGTCACAATATCAAGATGACATCATCGAACCTCCTGCTTGGTTAGAAGAACAGATTAGATATCCAGAAGAACTGTTCAACTGGAAGACTGAGATGTATAACATATACCACGTTACAAATGTAGAAACATTCATTCAAGCAAATGAGTTTTATGAAATTCCAAGAGGCTTGGATACATACTTTATTGAAGCTAAGCCACCAGGATTTGATGAACCAGAATTTGTAGGTCTCTTATCACTGGAATTACGAGGTTCACAAGGTCGTAACTTGGCAGGATATATGATAGTTCAGAATGATCTTGAAAATTTAGGACAAATGCGATTTTACGAAGTTCCATTGGATTCTGAAACTAAACTTCTTGGACCAAGTTCTGTTCGTGAAGCACTAGACAAAGACCCTGACTTTGCTCAACTAAAAACACTATTGAGAAATCCAAGAATTGGTGATAATATATTATATCAAGTAGGAGATCATGATACCTACTTTATTCCAGTTTATACTGCAGGAGCTGGTGGTGCTGTTGCTCAATTAGGAACAATTGCAGCTGTTGGTGCAGCATTTACAGGAGAATACTATGTTGGATTAGGTGAAACACAAGAGCTAGCCTTTGAAGCATACTTACAAAAACTCTCTGGTGTAGTGCCTGCAATAATTGGAATCGATGGTGTTGCACAACTTGACAGAGATGAAAGAATTGAAAAAGTGTTAACAATATTTAAAGAAAGAAACTTTGTATTGATTACACCAACATCAATGCAAATTCCATTATCATTTGAAGAGGGTCAGATTGTGTATTACACAGATACAGACTATGAAGCAACTGCGAACCTTATTTCAAAATTCATTACTGATGTTGAAATAAGTTCAAATCAAAGAATACTCATGTGGGAAGAAGGTTCTACAGTTAATCTGGGTACAATTATGATAGTGGATTCAGTTCCTGAGATGCATTACATATCAATCCAAGTAGGCAAATAATCAAACCATAATTCAAACATTAGTTTATTGGAGACGAAATATCATAGATAAAAATCATGATTACTAATGCATCAATCTTAAAATCACTTAATGATTATATCACGCGAAGAATACAAGAAATACCACTTGAGATAAAGGAAACATTTCTTCAACCAAAAAAAGTTTGGAAGTGTGAAAACGATATAGATTTTTTTTATGGATATTACGTAGGAAAAATTGAAGAGTCTTCACTACATTATTTATTAAAATCAACTAGAGCGTCAGCTGGTGGTTATGTTGATACATTTGAGATAAGAGGAATAATAGAAGAACATAGAGATGAACTTCTTACCGTAATCAAAAAGTCACTATAACTTGATTTACACAATATTAGTAGAAAATTAAATATTTTGTTACTTTGTAGACAGTAATAATTTTCTGGCATCTTGGCATTCTTTACATACAGGTTTTCCTTTGTAGTTTGGATTACCTTCATTGATCTTTAATTTTCCCTCTAATTTTTTGCAAATGGAGCAGAGTATCATAATTGTGATAAAATTTTACTAGATATAAAGAGTGGAGAGGGAGATAAGTTAACCAAAATAGATTCGATTTAACTTTCTCCGATTCCAGAATTTTTAAAAAATTATAATTTAAAAGTATTCTGAACGTTAGTTCTTTTTTGGCTAGATTGGCACTAGTGATGAATTATTAGATCATTTTTTATATAATAGAAAAATAATTTTGATATGAAGTATATCACATCAAAATTGGCAGCATTGATGCTAATTGGTGTTTTAGTTACATCCGTTGGTGCAACACCTGCACTTGCAGATTGGGACAAAACAAATTATCCTGCAATACAAGGAACAATTTCAATTACAGAAGACCAGAATTATACAGGTTTGAGCAACATCTCACTTGCTGATGCAATGGCTTCAGCAGAAGCGGCAGTACCTGATAGTAAAGCCATTTATGGAAAACTTTCAGTGATCAATGGTTATTTAGTTTACAAAGTTATCATGATGAATGATGACAGAGGACACAGCAAAGTTCTAGTTGATGCTGGAACTGGCGATGAACTTTACGTTTCTGATGTAATTACAAAAGATTCCCACAAAAAGAAGCGTAACTATGACAAAAAACACGACAAAAAAATCAAGGATTACTTTAAGGGAATGACACCTGAACAAATTGCTGAAAAGAAACAACAATTCAAAGAGATGGGAGATGCTTGGAAATCATTATCCATTCAAGACAGAGCAGCAATGATTATTCATTTTATGCAAATGAAGATGCAATGGGATTCTATGTCTGAGGAAGAAAAAGATGCAAAGAAAGTAGAAATGAAGAAAAAATGGAAAGAATATCTACCATTATCTCCTGATCAAAAGAAGCAAAAACTTGAAAACTATGTTAAATCTTTGAAAAACTAATTTTATGAT
>Ga0257111_1000161_pt1 | contig 27386 bp, 31 predicted proteins | sample LP_taG_6_FD_191567 | JGI IMG/M metagenome (GOLD analysis project Ga0257111, IMG submission 191567) | Marine microbial communities from Northeast Subartic Pacific Ocean, Canada - LP_J_2015_P26_500m | ecosystem: Environmental > Aquatic > Marine > Oceanic | place: Canada: Northeast Subartic Pacific...
ACTTTTACGGCATCTTTCATTTTTGCCCATGAGGCTTCCCCATCATCTGAGAAGTATACATCAATATCTAATGCCATTTGGAAATCTTCTTTCTCTTCTTCGGTTCTTCCATTTTCATTCATAGAATTAATAATCTGTTCTTTATGATCCTCAAACAATTCTGGTGTGTAGCCTATTGGAAGCCAGCCTTCACCATATTTACCTGTTAACGCTAATGTTCTTTTTCCACCTGATGCCATGTAAATTGGAGGATGTGGTTTTCTTATTGGTGGTGCTTGAAGGCATGCACTCTCTAATTTGTAATACTTTCCTTCAAAGTCTACGGTATTATCAGGTGTTGAATGATATAATTTTTTGATTACTTGAATTTGTTCTTCCCATTTTGAAACAGGTTTATCAAATGGAATACAAAATTCTTTCAGATTTTGAGCTTCTCCAGCACCAATTCCTAAAATTGCACGTCCTTTTGAAACTCTATCTAGTGTAATTGCCGCGAGTGCAATATTAGATGGATGTCTTCTAATGGCATCAGTAACACATGTTCCAAGTTCAACATTATTTGTAACAGCAGCAATTGATGATAACATAACCCATGGATCTAATACGATAGCATTTTTCCATTGTGGAACATTTGTGTGGTCCATATAGAAAATAGAATCATAGCCAGTTTTATCCGCAAGCATACATGCTGTTAAAATTTGATCTTCAGTGTAACCCGCTCGTGCAACATTTAATCCATTTTGGATACCAAACTTTAACATACTGCACTTCTCTATTTTTGCCTTTTATATGGTTTTCAAAAAGCATTATGCTTTTACACAAAAATTAGTTTCTAATATAAAAACAAAAACTGAATTAAAGATTTCCAGAATTAATATCGTTTAGGCATTGAATGACATCTTCTTTTGAAATTGGTATTGGGTTTGGATCTAGGTGTCCTCTATCAGTCATAACTACATCCGCAGCTTCGTTCACATCAGCTTTTAATTCCATTTTATCAAATCCCAATTTTTCAATAACTTCTTTGAATCTGTCATAGAAAATTGATTTGTTATGTTTGTGTGCGACCGTAGTACACGATGATAATGAATAACCATGAGGTACTCCCTCATTTGAGAAAACATATGATAATGCATGACCTAGTGTGGTTGAGCAGTTACCAAATCCCATGCCGGATAACATAGATCCATATGGATAATTTTCAGGTTTATCATTCATTATTGCATCATATAAAACATCAAATGCCTGTTTACACAGTGTTCTTGTTAAGTCATTTCCAAGTTTACTGTCATATCCTTCTGTGGCTTGTGCACAAGCATCACAGACTGAATTTTTGAGAATCTGCTCAGGGGTGCCATCCATAAAATATGAATCAATTATAGCTCTATCTGCAAGGAATCTATCTTCATGAAGTAATTTTTTCTTTCCATCAAATTTTAGTACACAGTAAGTTGTCATTTCAGCTCCAGTACCAAATGTTGTAGGAATTAAAATTTTATCTACACCAAATTCTTCCGCTGAATATTTTACAACATCAAGAGAACTTCCACCACCCAGACCTATTAGCACAGATGGATTTTTTGATTTGTATTCAGAGATGAGAGTATTTACATCATTGATAGATGGTTCCGGTGTAACCTTATCAAATAACATGTAATCCTGAATTCCCATTTTATCTAACCATTTACTAGAAAGTTCCGGAGGAGTAGTGGTAACAACCAAAGCATTTTTTGGATATTCAGCTTCAGATAATGCATTTTCACCAAATTCAATTTTTTTTGGGAGTAAAACCTTATCCATAAACACATCAATTTTTTCTCTTTTTTATACCTTCAGTATACAATACCCTTAAGTTATTTTTAACATGAATAAAGAAGTGATAAAATATGATCCAATTACACCTCCAACCAATACAGAATTTCTAGATTCAATTAAAATTTTGAATGAAGGAATAATTGCTGCAGATCCTGAGAGTTCTTTAAAACCATTTTTTTTGAAAAATGAAATTAAAATTAAAAAATCAGTGGTAGACTTGAAGATGTTTGATAATGTCTATATTGTCGCAATTGGAAAAGCGGCTGATGTTATGGCTAAGTTTGTTTCAAAAAGAGTGAGTTTTAAGCAGGGTGTGGTTGTAATGCCATCATCATACACACCGGTGTTTTCTCATAAAAAAATTAAGTTTTTTCAGAGCGGTCATCCACTACCTAATACACAAAGCGTCAGGGCAGCAAGTTATTTAGAAAAACTTGTTTCAAACACACAAAAAAACGATTTTATAATTTTCCTGATTTCAGGTGGAGGCTCTGCATTGGTTTCACAGCCAATGGGAATTTCTCTTAAGGAAAAAATTTTGGTAAATAAGGAATTAATTCATTCTGGCGCAAACATTAACGAAATTTCATGTGTGAGAAAGCATATCTCAAAAATTAAGGGTGGTAAAATTATCCAGAAAATGAAATGTGCTGGTATTTCACTAGTAATATCTGACGTAATCGGTGATGATCTAAGTTCAGTGTCATCTGGACTAACATTTGCAGACAAAACTACTTTTTCACAGGCATTAAAAATTTTAAAGAAACACAAAATTCATAATAAAATCCCAAAAAATGTAATTCATGTTCTACAAAATACTGGGAATAACAAATTTCCTGAAACACCAAAAAAACCAATGATAAGAAATATCGTTATTTCAAATAATTACAAATGTCTTCTTGCAATGAAAAATAAAGCAAAAAAAATGAATTATACTACAGGTGTAGTTCATAGTCTTAATTCTGATGTTAAAGTTGCCACAAAAAAAATTATAAAAGCACTTGAAAGTTCAAAAAAACAATGTTTAATTTTTGGAGGTGAATCCACCGTTAACGTTAGTGGTAAAGGCAGAGGAGGTAGAAGTCAAGAATTAGTATTGCGCATATTACAGGAATTAAATAATGACACATACAACAGGTTTACTGTCTCATCAATTGGAACTGATGGTATTGATGGAAACACGAAATTTGCAGGTGCAATTGCTTCAAGTACAAATATTCCAGTTAGTAAAAAATATTTAAAAAATAATGATTCCTTTAACTATTTCAAAAAAATTGGTGGTTTGATATACACTGGACCAACTCATACAAATGTGAATGACATAGGATTAATTATTAGACAAAACCCCTAGAATTTCTAGATGCGGAAGTTTCATTATTTGTAGAGAGATGTTCTGTAGCTAAATTTATTTCAGATTCTATCATTCTAAAGTTAATTTTCAGATTTCTATGATTAGTTAATTGGTTAATGAAATGAATCTTATCGTTAATTATTTGACTGTCTGTTTTTTGATTATGAAGTAGAATTTCATACATTTCTTTGGAATCACACATTACATTTACTGTATCAGCATCTTTTATGATAAAAACACCAAGACCCCAATAAATCCCAACATGAAGTGCGATAAACTTTGATTCCTGCTCATTCCCAACATCTAATTTTCCACCTGATAGGTAAGCCGGTGGATGGTTTCTGATTTGACTCGTAGTGGTTTTTCCAGTTTTTATCACCCATGAATACCTTCGAATCGTTCCATCAAAGAAAAGATCATGCTTCATATGTCAATCAAAAAGTAGCGCTTAATCAATATAATTTGAATTCTGACCTTAATGATCAACTTAGAAACCTATCTTCATGATGAATTCTCATAATTTCTTCAGAAAAATGGTAGATGAACTTGTAGATTTTTCTGAACATGACCCAGAATTAGCAGATGGAATAAAATGGCTTGACTCACAAGCACAAAAAAAAGGTATAACATTCTATGATATGGTATTTGAAGTACTGTATAATCATGATATTAACTCGAAAGCCCAAATCTGGTTGAAATCAAGAAACTGACTATCTTTTTCCAATTGGAATAAACTTACATCCTTGTGGCCCATCATATTTTCCAACGTACGTAGCCTTCGGTCTGTATAACATTGCTTTTGGTGCAGCCTCAGCAAATCGTTCTTCTATTACATGTGCAGACCAACCAGCAACTCGTGATATGGCAAAGATAGGCGTGTTCAAATCCATTGGAATTCCTAGCATATAGTATACAGATGCACTATAAAGATCAACATTTGGAAATATGTCAGAACCTTTTTGTTTTCTCATCAAGTTAGAAGTAACTTTCTCTACCCTTTCTGTTATATCAAACCACGGCATTGAAGTTTTTTTAGATAGTTTTTTTGATAGTTCTTTTAGAATCATTGATCTAGGATCAACAGTCTTGTAGACTGCATGACCCATACCCATAATTCGTTCTCCAGACTGCATTCTTTTTTTAATCCAACTTTCAACATTATCAACATTTTTGATATCCAATAACATCTTCATAACTTCAAAATTTGCACCACCGTGTAATTCACCACTTAGTGCACCAACTGCAGCACTTACTGCAGAATACATATGTGCACGTGTAGATGCAACTTCTCTCGCTGCAAATGTTGATGCATTAAATGTGTGGTCTGCATGTAATATTAAACAAACATCAAAAATTCGTTCTAACTCACTATCAGGTTTTTCACCTTTTAACATGTAGAGAAAATTTGCTGAATGGTTTAGATCAGGATTAGGTTGAATAGCATCATTACCATTTCTAATACGATCCCAACTTGCTACGATTGTTGGAACTTTAGCGATTAGATTCACTGCTCTCTGATAACTAACTTCTTTAGCAGTACCATTTTCGTTATAATATCCAGCAAGAGCCGCAACAAAAGCCTGAAGAGCATCCATGGGGTCGGCTTCTTTACGCCAATTTTTCATATTTTTTTGCATCTGGACTGTAATCGCTCGCGAATCTCTTAGATTTTTTTTAAACTCATTAAACTCTTTTTGTGTAGGAAGGTGATCATGTAATAACAGAAAAGACGTCTCTTCGAAATTGGAATTTTTTGTAAGATCTAGAATATCATATCCTCGATAAATCAATTTACCCTTTTCTCCATCAATAAATGAAATTTTTGTATCAGCTATTGGAATATTTCTAAGACCGACATTTTTTGTTTCCATGACATTACTTCTTATCAAATACTTTTAAATTTTCAAGCATGTAATGTTTTACCTACTAAAAGAATGACATAATAGAACCATTATGAAACTATCACCATGACTGAAGTGCAAAATTTTGAGTCAGAGTTGGTTATAGATGAACAGAAATCAAATAGTTTGGAATTTCTGAAGTTTTTTGATCCTACAACTATGAGTATCCATCTGAAAGAAAACCAAAAACCACTTGGAAAAAAAGGAAAGCCTGGAAATTTTGAGTTAGTAGAGATTGGAAGTAAAACACTTGATAGAGAATATCTTGAGATTATAGTATCACAGATTATTAGATCGATAGATGACGAGTCACTTGGAAATACAGAAATCTCAAAGCCTGGCGCATTGGTTATACAGTATAGAGATTATCGTATTGCAATTACAAGACCGCCATTTTCTGAACTTCTTGAAATCACTATAGTTCACCCAATCAAACAAATGTCATTGGAAGAGTATAACATATCTGATAAACTGATGTCTCGTTTGGAAAAACAGGCTGAGGGAATTTTAATATCAGGCGCTCCAGGTTCTGGGAAAAGTACACTTGCATCAGGAATTGCAAATTTTTATAATCGATCTGGAAAGATTGTCAAGACATTTGAATCACCACGTGACCTGCAAGTTGATCCTGGAGTTACCCAGTACACACGATTGGATGGAAGTTTTGAAAATTCTGCAGACGTTCTACTTTTGGTTAGACCAGATTATACTATATTTGATGAAGTAAGAAGAAGAGAGGATTTTAGAATTTTCAGTGATCTTCGACTTACTGGTGTCGGCATGGTAGGTGTAGTTCATGCAAACACACCATTAGATGCCATTCAAAGATTTATTGGGAAAATTGAACTTGGGATCATTCCCAGTATATTAGACACTGTTGTATTTGTAAAAGCTGGCTATATTACTAAAGTATATGAATTAGAGTTTAAAGTAAAAGTTCCATCTGGAATGATAGAGCAAGATTTGGCAAGACCTGTAATTGATATTTGTGATTTTGAAAGCGGTAAGTTAGAATATGAAATCTATACGTTTGGTGAAGAAAATGTCATCATGCCAGTGGCTAAAAAAAACCAAAAACATGGAATAGAGTTACTAGCTGAAAAAAAAATTGTTGACATGATGCGAAGATTTGATCCAAATCCAAGAGTGGAGTTTCTAAGCGGGTCTAGCATCAGAGTGTTTGTTTCAAAAGAATCAATACCATCTATAATCGGAAGAAACGGAAGCACAATCAAAGATCTTGAAAGTGCACTAAGTTTGCATATTGATGTAGAAGAGGATGACGCTGGTTCAGAAATTTCTAGTCATGCATTACCATTTGATTTCTCAGAATCTAGAACTGCATTGATACTTGACGTTGGTAAGGAACATTCTGGACACACTGTAGAGATTTTTGTTAGTAACAAGTTTTTGCTTTCATCCAAAATAGGCAGAAAAGGGCACATAAAGATCCTAAAACGGTCATCAGATGGAACGTTATTTTCAAGAGTCGTGAACTCAAAAAATGACATTGAGGTTTTTCTTAAAAGTCGTTAAACTCGTTTCTAAACTTTGGATTTGACTTTAAAAACGTTACAAATTTTCTTAACTGTCTAATTGTCTTTGGGTTTAGGTGATGTTCAACTCCTTCAGCATCTTGGTTTGCAATATCTGTTCCAATACCTAAAATTTCAAAGAACTCTAGTAGTATGCTATGCTTTTGGCGTATTGTACCTGCTAATTGTATTCCCTTTTTAGTTAGATTAATTCCATGATATTTTTCATATTCCAAGTATCCGTTTTCATCTAAACGTTTCAACATCTTTGTAACACTTGGTGCACTTACGTTCATGTATCGAGATACGTCTAATGTGGTGGCATAACCCTTCATGTCAACCAATTCAGATATCACCTCTAGGTAATCTTCAATTCTAGTGGAATTTGGTTTTTCTGACTTGTGTGCAGCCTTGATTGATTCTAGCCTCTTCAATGATTTTTTTACCAATCTATTTTTCAGAACATCCTTTGATATAAATTTCAAATCTTGTTATCAAATTTTGACTCGGGTGTAATTCATTTTGATCACTGAATTTTAACTATTTTTTTCACAATCATTATGAAATGGCAGATATGTTACAAGAGAGAGTACGAAAACTTAGACTAATGGGCGAATCAGCAAAACGCCGTTCAAATCTTTACTCTGGAATATCAGACTTGGATGATAAAAAAACTGCAACTTCCCTTGGTGCCTTGAATAGAGCATCAGCACCTGGAAAAAAAATGCAAAAGCTTGGATTTCTTATGTTATGGATTCCGGAACCTACTGGAGTTACATGTGCAGTAGGTGCACCAATGATATTAGCTGGACGTTATCTAGATAAAAAATATAATGGATCCACACTCAAAGATATTGGAGAGCATACAAAAAAGACACTAACATCAATCAATAATTTCAAAACTCATACATAACCATCTTAGTTTTTATCATGTCTGAATTATAAAAATTCATGCCAACACGACTTCAGGTTTTAATCCCAATCGGAATTGCTGCTGTGATTGTTGGTATTGCAGGAATTATCTCAATGCCATCTGAAGTAAAATTAGAGCAAGTAGATTTTCCAGTAGGAACAATAAAACTGAATGAAAAATTTCTTGAAGTTCAAATTGCTGACACAGAACCAAGACGAGTTCGTGGATTAATGTTCCAAGATATGTTACCATATAACCAAGGTATGTTGTTTGTTTTTGACGAGTCAGGAGAAAGATCCATGTGGATGTTAAACATGCAGTTTAATCTTGATTTGATTTGGTTTGATGAGGGAGGCAATATAGTTGAAATTACTAAAAATGTACCACCATGTAAAACTCCGCTTGAAATTATGGCATGTGATTCTGAAAGTGTTTCAGCCGAAAATGTGAAGTATATTCTTGAAGTCACATCTGGGTTTGTTGATAAATTTGGCATTGACAGTAACTCAAAACTTAAAATAATCTCAATTTAGTTTTTTAAGGTTTTAGTCTGTCAGGATCTCTTGGGTATAATACAACTTCTCTCACGTTATCAATCCCAATTAAAACTGTCATCAATCTATCTAATCCCATTCCCCAACCAGAGTGTGGTGGCATCCCCCACCCAAACGTTTTGAGATGTTCTTCAAAGCTTACAGGATCTAAACCTTGTTCTTTAAGTCTAGATTTTAGTTGTTCAGGATCATGTAGACGTCTTCCACCAGAAGATAATTCCAAATATCCATACTGTAAGTCAAAAGAGCGTGAAAGAGTTGGGTCATCATCTTTTTCATGAATGTAAAATGGTTTTAGTTTCATTGGCCAATCAGTTAAAAAGAAAAACCCAGAATGTTTCTCTCCTATCGTCCTTAGATGTGAATCTAGTAAATCATCTCCAAATTCTAGTTTAATATCAGCTGAAGTTAACTCATCTAGCGCCTGATTGTATGTGACTCTTTCAAATGGGGAGTTTGGAACTTTAATCTCATGTCCAATCTCTTTTTGTTCGGTTTTACAGTTTTCTGATACATTTTTGAACACGTCTATTATGATTGATTCTAAAATATCCATGACATCTGTATAATCCATCATTGCAGCCTCGATATCCACACTTGTAAATTCACTTAGGTGTCTTCCAGTATGTGATTTTTCAGCCCTGTAAAATGATGAAATCTCAAACACTCTCTCTAATCCTATGGTCATCTGCTCTTTGTACAGTTGTGGGCTTTGTGCAAGATATGCTTGCTTTCCAAAATATTCTAGACCAAAAAGATTTGCACCACCTTCACTTGCACTTCCAATAATTTTTGGCGTTGTAATTTCAATGAATTTTTTGGCAGTTAGAGTTTGTCTGATTGATGCCAATACACTATGTCTTAGTTTGAATATTGATGCAGTTTTTTGATTTCTCATATCAAGAGCCCTAGAATTCAATCTATTGTCAATGTCACTTTCAAGTCTTCCAATTGGATCTATGGGAAGTGGATATTCAGCTTTTGCAAGTATATCTATTGTAGTAGCCGCAATTTCAAAGTCAAAGTCCTTTGCCTTACTTGATTGAACCTTACCAGAAATCCTAACTACACTTTGCCTGTTTAACCCTTCAAGTAAACTCATGGACTCACCCTTTACTATAACTTGACACATTCCAGTTACGTCACGAATTGTCAAAAATGCCATCTTCCCTAGTTTACGCATGTCTACAACCCATCCACCAAAAAGTACATCTTGTCCTTCCATGGATGTATTTAGATCCTCGATTAGGTGCGTTCTTGTTATATCCATAGTTCTTCTGAATATTGTTTCACGTAAAAACTTAGCACCAAAGATGATATAACATGCAATTTTTCTTAGGTATGACATGGATAATAGAATTAATTTTGCAGTAATCATCGGTGTAGTGTTGGTTTTAGCATTTGCAGTAACTTTAACCCAAATTGAAAATCAATCTATATCACAGGATTCTGACTATGAAATTTCTGAGGAGTTAATCACACATTGGTTGGAAAAATATGATCCATCCGAACAGACTATCTCCGTGATGGGAGACGCAACCAAGAATTCAACTCCTGATACATTACACATTATACTAGGTGTTGAATCTGAAGCAGAAACAGCAAGCGAATCTCTATCTCAAAACTCTCAATCTCTCAATAATGTAATCGCCTCATTGAATAATGCAGGAGTCACTAAAGACGAAATTGAAACATCAAATTTCAGAATTTATCCATTATATGATAGCATCAAAGATTCTAATGATAATTATAAGCAAATTTTGATTGGATATCATGTTTCTAACATTTTATCTATACATACTGAAAAAATAGAATCTGCTGGTGAAATCATAGACGTCGCAGTATCATCCGGTGTAAACCGTGTTGATGGTGTATCATTTCAATTATCCGATGAATCATTAAAAAAAATAAGTGATAGTCTGATTGCAGATGCTATTAATGATGCAAGTCAGAAAGCAGAGAATGCGCTTTACCCACTAAATTACAAAATTGTCGGTGTTAAATCAATTGTAATAAACGATCATGCAGTACCATACTTTGAAACTCCAATGCGTGCATCATTTGATGGGTTTGCAGAATCCTCGATGAAATCAGCCCCAATAATGTCAGGTGATCAAGAAATTACTACAAATGTTAGTGTTGTATTTTTTATAGCACCTAAATAATTAGAGTGTCCATGACATTTATCTCCATTAAGAATCTGACCACATATTATAATACAGCAAAAGGTATGGTTCATGCACTAGAAGATGTAAGTTTTTCATTAGAAAAAGGCGAGTCGATAGGAATTGCAGGAGAGAGTGCATGCGGTAAGAGTACACTTGGGCTATCACTGATTAGGATGATTCCTAATGGAAAGATTGTTTCTGGTAAGATAATTTTCGATGGTAAATCATTCTTAGATATTTCAGACTCGGAATTTGATCAGAAATATCGTTGGAAAGACATTTCTATGGTTTTTCAAGGAGCTATGAATTCATTGGATCCTGTATTTACAGTAAAAGAACAATTCAATGAGGTTCTAAAAGAGCATAATTTCAAAGGTAGTATAGAAAATGTGATCACAGAGTCATTAGATTCAGTAGGTCTTGATCAAAACATACTCAAAAAATTTCCACATGAGTTAAGTGGCGGTATGAAACAACGAGTCATAATTGCGATGGCATTATTGCTAAAGCCAAAATTTGTAATAGCTGATGAACCAACTACCGCACTTGATGTTTTAATACAATCTCGAATAATCAATTTGTTTAAAAAATTAAAAAAAGATGGCATGTCATTAATGTTAATCTCACATGACTTGGCTGTTTTATCAGAAGTTGCTGAAAAGATTGGAATAATGTATGGTGGCAAGATGGTGGAGTTTGGAAATTCTTCTGAAATTTTTGAACATCCAAAACATCCTTACACTATTGGGTTACTTGAATCAATACCACGACTTCATGGAGATAAAAAGCCAAAATTCATCAAAGGAATACCACCTGATTTACTAAATGCTGGAGGTGGTTGCAGATTTATTGACCGTTGTCCAGAGGCGATGGAAAAGTGTAAAGACACTCCTCCAAAGATTAATACCAAATCTGGATATGTTCTGTGTTGGCTTTATGAATAGCGTTTTACAACAGGCACGCAAGAATCAATTATTCGCAAGATTTCAGTTCGGATTACATTTTTGTCGATTGTAATCCATACTTTTTTACCTGACACAGAAAATGCGATAGTCTGAACTTTAGTTCTTTCCTCCCACACAAATTCAGTTTCTCCTAACTGATGATCGAACTGTTCTTCTAATTCTGTTTTAATCGCAATTTGTGCAAATTGATATTGTGTGCCCTTTTGATCAAGTAAAGGTTTCAAATCCTCCCTTCTATGATTTGCCAAAAGTTCACCAGATTTGCTAATTACGCCTACAAATCTAATGTATGGACTAATTTTTGAAATCAAATCTGCAATCTCATAATTTTTGTTCTCCGTCATCTATCTCACATGGTTTTTTGGATTATTTTAGTGATTATTAGATATGTTTTCATACTGATGATGAAACATTATTCTATTGGATATTTGGGATTTCTTTCCGTTTTTTTCTTCAGAAGTTGGTTATATCGGTCTTGCATTGATAAGTTTTTTCGGGTCTTTAATTCCATTTGTACCAATTCCATCTTTTATCTTATTGATAACAATGTCAGTTGGAGATCAGTTTAATATTCATGTTCTAGCAATTTTAGCAGCAGTTACATCTACACTTGCAAAACAGATAATTTTCTACGTTAGTTATGGAGGCAGAAAAATTATTTCCGAAAAAACAAAACAAAGAATGCTTCCTTTTCAAAAATTAGTAAAACGATATGGTGCAGGCGCTGCATTTTTTGCAGCAGCTACACCAATCCCTGATGATTTAGTTTATGTTCCATTAGGTTTGGCAAAGTATGATCCACGAAAATTTTTTGTTGCTACATTATCTGGAAAATTGATTTTATGTTATGTGATTGTAATTTTGTCACATTATATGAGTGGCCCAATGATAGATCCAATATTTGACATGTTTGGTATATCTTCAACTGAGGATCTTGATGATCCAACTCCTATATTGATTGGAGTTATTGGATTTGGTGTCGCAATGACTGCTATAGTTTTACTCATGCTTCGTTTGGATTGGAGTCGTGTTTTAGGGCGAGTGGTTCCATGGACTTTAGAAGATGATGATGATGATGATCATAAGTAATCTTTGATATTAAAACTGAAATTCCAGTGTTTATCTAGTCCTTTTGAAATCCCAATTCTAGATTTCTGAATAGTTTTGCTTACTTTCATTCCATCGCTTATATACAAACCTGTTTTTTTTGTCAGATCTTCGCCGTATTGCTTCATGGTTATACCCATTGCCTGTGTGAGTTTACCAGGTCCATCAGTAAGTTTTTTGATATCATTAACATGCCTATTTTTTTCCATTATACTGATTCCCTTTTGTGGATATATTCCACGAATGAGTACTGCACCAGCGTTTTGTTTTCTACTTTTGGCTACAACGTTAAACATGAAGTACATTCCATATGTAAAATAAACATATGATATACCAACTTGACCAAACATCAGTTTATTTCTATCAGTCATCCTAACTGCAGCATGGCTTGCAGGATCATCATTTCCTCTATATGCTTCAGTCTCTATAATAATACCTGAAATGTATTTTGTTCCAATTTTATGTGTTAATATCTTTCCAAGTAATTGTCTTGCAACGGTTACTGTTTCCTTTTCATAAAATTTTCTTTTCAGCATCATTATCTTTAATGACTATCTCTTTTTGATTATTGTTAATACATCTTCATCTAGCAGGATATGGTTTAACCCAACTCGTTGCCCACCAAATTTTACACTTTTACCCCAGACATGCCCAAATCTAAAATCCCTTTTCAGATTTCTATGCAATTTGTTACAAACATCTAACACTGAATTATCTTTTCTAATTATTAGTGGCTCCTTGTAATCTGTTTCTCCACCCTTTGGACGTAGATATATTCTAATGAATTTCAGTTCGTCATAAATTTGGTCTCTCAGTTTTAAAACATTAATTTCTGCATCTGCAGAAACTGGAATGAATTTAGTTTTAATTTTTTTCGAAACACTCTTGAGGAATTTATCATCAACTAGATCAATTTTATTTAACACTGTTATTGCTTTAGCATATGTCTTATTTCCTGTAATGAAATCCACAAGTTGTTCGGAGCTAATATCCTCGCGTATTACCACTCTTGCACTGGTATACCCATATACGTTAAGTATATCTTTCAGAAGTTTTTCCGACATTTTTTTTAATTTTACTTGCTGTGCAATTGCAATACCACCATTTCTTGATTTTTCGATAACTATGTTTGGTGGTTTCTGATTAAGTCTTATTCCAATATTGTTTAATTCGTTAATTAACACATCCTCATGATATGGTTGAAACACATCAAGTACAAGTAATACAATATCTGCACTTCTTGCCACCGCTAAAATTCGTCTTCCTAGACCCTTACCACTTGAAGCACCTTTGATGATTCCAGGCAGATCAAGCATCTGAATTCTTGCACCCCTGTGTTCTAGTACTCCTGGTACGACAGTTACTGTAGTGAATTGGAACGCACCTACCGCTGATTTTGAGCCTGTTAATTTGTTAAGCAAAGTTGATTTTCCAACACTTGGCAAACCAATGAATACAACCGTTCCATCACCTGTTCGTTTAACGTCAAACCCATCTGATTTTTTTGAACTCTTTTTTATAGCGATGGCTTCCTGCTCTCGTTTCAGTTTAGCAATTTTTGCTTTGAGAAGTCCTATATGATGTTCTGTAGCTTTGTTTAACTGTGTTCTGTGAATTTCATCTTGAATTGCTTTAATCTTTTCTGGAACACCCATTATTCCACCTATTTTTCTCTCATTTAATACACTTCATATATTATTGCCAACATGTTTAATCATAGTATTGGGCAAAAAGATTCTAGCTATTGACATTGATGGTACTATAACTCTAAATGGTTGGGGGGCTATACATTTAGGCGTATTAAAAAAACTTCGGCAGTTAAATGATGATGGTCATAAAATAATACTGGTGACAGGTCGTTCATCAGTTGAGGGATACATACTGTCAGTTTTTGGAGGGCTAACTCATTTGGCAGTAGGTGAGAATGGTGGATGTATTACATATGGGGATATAATGCAGCATAAAATTATTGGGAATAAGGCGGAGTGTGTCCAGGCATTATCTTTTTTACAAAACCGTGTTGATGGGGACATAAAAGAAAAACCTGTCTTTCCACGAATAACCGAAATTGTACTAGAAAGGACATTTGATATTACTAAGGCTCAGAAAATATTAGACGATGAGGGACTAAAGGTTGGTTTGTTTGACAGTGGTTATGCATTTCATATCAATTCAAGTGGTATTGATAAAGGAACTGGTTTTCTTGAGGCATTAAAGATGCTTAACTGTGATGTTAGTGATGCTATTGCAATTGGGGATAGTGAGACTGACATTTCACTATTCAAAACGGTACCAAATAACATAGCCGTTCAAAATTCAATTGAGGATCTAAAGAAAATTGCTAGAATTGTTACAACCAAAAAGTCAGGAGAAGGTGTGCTAGAAGGCTTAGATACGATTTCATCTGACCTATAGTATAACATGACATTTCTAGAACTAATAGTCAAAATCAGGCATGATATTGATGAAATTTTAATCAATCAGGAATATGGTAATGTAGATTTTTCAGTAGAGCCATCAAAGCCAGGATTTGGTGATATTACATGTAATGTAGCATTCTTGTTGGCAAAGAATCTAAAACAAAGTCCATATGATATTGCAAAAACAATTGCTTCACTATACGTGATTAAACCCAATTCTGACATCAAAAGTGTTGTAGCACATCCAACAGGAAATATTAATTTTGAGATAAACTATGAATTTCTTAATAATCATATAATTTCTGCATCAGTGCAAGATGATTATGGTTCATTAGATATTGGAAACAACCAAAAAATCATCGTGGAACACACTTCTGTAAATCCAAATAAGGCATTACACATAGGTCACATCCGGAATGTTGTATTAGGTGATATAATCGCTAGAATTTTAAAGAAAGTGAATTTTGACGTCAGTGTACTAAATTATGTTGATGATTCGGGTTTACAAGTAGCAGATATAATCGTCGGTTTCAAATTTGGTGGAATTTCAGATGTTCCACCAGACGGAAAAAAGTTTGATCATTATTGTGGCGATGATGTGTATGTGAAGACTACTAACAAATATGAGTCCGATAAATCTTTAGAAGAAAAAAGGCATCAAGTGTTACAGCAAATTGAGGATAAAAATAGTGAAATTTCGAAATATGCTAAAAAAATAACTACAAAAGTTCTTGATGAACAATTAAAAACAGTCTGGGAACTAGGCGTGTTTTATGACTGTCTCAACTTTGAATCACAAATTGTTCATTCAAAACTTTGGGAAACCATATTTGAAAAACTCAAATCTGATAAACTGGTTAGATTAGAATCATCTGGTGATAATGCAGGTTGCTGGGTTATTCCAACAGAAGGTGAGGATGACAAGATCCTTGTTCGAAGTAATGGTGTTGCCACATATATCGCCAAAGATATACCTTATGCAGCTTGGAAACTTGGTCTGATTGATGATCCATTTAACTATAAGATTCATGCCGTTCAGAATAATAATCAAAATTTGTATGAAACAACTCTAGATGAATTATATCAGCATGATGACGATAGGATTAATTTCTCTGCTGATAAAGTAATCACTGTAATTGATAATAGGCAAATACGTCTTCAAAATATTGTTACGAGTTTAATGTCAAAATTCAGTCATGATGGATCATATGTGCATCTTGGGTATGAATCTGTAACACTCAGTTCTGATACTTTATCGACATTGGGTTTAGATTCAGATGGAAAATCAGCTCAAATGTCTGGCCGTAAGGGTCTTTACATTAATGCAGATTTAGTCATTGAAAATTTAAAGAAAAAAGTTTTCCAAGAATCTCAAAAACGAAATGATGATTTGGATAAATCACAACTAGATAAAATTGCAAAAGATGTTGCCGTTGGAACTATTAGATATGAGATGATAAAACCAGATCTTGATAAGATAATTAATTTTGATCTTAATAATTCACTAAAACTAGAGGGAGATACGTGTAGTTACATACAGTATTCTTACGCGAGGGCATCAAGAATTTTAGAAAAATCTGGTGTAGTACCAAATTTTGATGCAGATTTTGCAAATTTACAGGATCCATATGAGATTGAACTGTTAAAGAAGATTGCAATGTTTGATATTTACATTAATGATGCTGCAAAGAATTTATCACCTAAAATTATTGCTAAATATTGCTACTTACTCGCAACCACTTTTTCATCATTTTATGAACATGTAAAAGTAAATACTTCTGAGATTCCAGAACTAAAAAATTCAAGACTTTGTCTTATTCATGCTTATAGAGCAACCCTCAAAAACTCACTTTCCTTGTTAGGAATAGTCACTCCTATTCGTATGTAATTATTTCTTATCACCAATTTGAAATTCTTTACAGTTGCAAGATGAAACTAAACATTGATTTTTTTTGTTTATATGCTCATCAACTAAATGACCACATAGAATATCATGACAGATTTTTCTACTAATCTCACGGGTAATTATTCGTTGAGCAATATTATTTGCATCCTCTTTTGAATATCCTTTTTTATCAATGTAATAATGTACTATCTGACTCCAAAGTTTATCAGTCTGAATCATTATTCTTCACTTTTGATAACTGATAAAATCTTCTTAATTCAAATGCATGTTGAACAGAATAGTTTTTTAATTTTGCATCAGTTTTTATACTTTCAGCTTCCTGCAATCTAATTCCTTGCACTGCTAAGAATGCGTCATCAGTTTTTCCAAGAGCTTCAAACGCTTTTGATTTTTCAAATGGGATGTTTGAAAATTTTTGTGTTATGTCTTGAACTAGGTCATAGTAAGTAATCGCATCATTATATTTTTGAAGATAGTTGTATGTTATTGCTAAATTCATTAGTGAATCTACATTTCTTTCGTCAATATCTAGCACTTTTTTATATACAGAAATTGCATCATTATGCTTTCCAATTTTATTCAGTGTTATACCTTTTCCAATAAGTGTATCAACATCTATTTTATTTTTTGCTAATATTTGTTCACAGCATTTCAAAACTTCATCATGATTATCCAGTTTTTCATTTGCAAACATTTTATTTTTTAATGCAAATTCGTTAGTTTTATCAATCTCAAGCATTTTATCTGAATTCTGTATAGCATCTTTATACCCACCAATCATATTATATGCCATACTAATATTTTGTAATGCGATTTTATTTTTGGAATCATCCCCTAATAATTTTTGACAGTATGTTATAATCTCATCAAATTTTTTCTCATCAAATAGTTTTTTTATTCTTAAATATGGTTTCTGCCCAACAAGTTCTGTCATTTAATATCATCTCGCCAAATAGTGTGTATCTTTTCAATAATTTGTAATTCGATGTCATTATTTTTCTCCTGCACAGCAACAGAAAAATCACATCCTAGTTTTATAACATCTGGGGTCAAATCCTTAACATTTTTTAAAAATTTCCCTTCAAATCCAATGTGTTTTCCTAATGCACAACTAAGCCAGATGTCTGAAAGTTTTTGATGTCTGTCATCTAATTTTTCTTTAATTCTATGTCTCCAAGTGGGTAATTCAATTTTTTTGATTACCTCTTCTGTTTTCTGTGAATAAAATACATGCATTATACTACAAATTAATCAGATGTGCGTTAAAAAATTATAGGTACAAGTGGAATAATTATTCAGTCTCACACATTTAGACTGTTTAATTGGCACAATGGTAAGTTTGGACATTCTACAAATTGCTGAGGAAAATTTTCTTATTACGTTCGGTATTGTTTTCGGAATTGGATTCTTGCAGGGTGCGATTTTAGCAAGAGGTATAAGAAAAAAATTTCCTAAATTAAAAAAATATGCAAAAGGAATATCTTTAATTTTATTAATTTTATTTGCAGTAAATGCATCAGGAAATATTTCCAAATTTGCAGATCCGTCAAAGATTTCAGTAACCGGATTTGAAATTCCTCAGACCCCTGAGGGTGTGTATACAATGATAATTGATTTGTTAGGGTTAAACGCAGGCGTCATCGCAGTAATTGGAATTTTTATATCTCTATCACTAATCTTAGTCTTCAAATTTTCAGACATACCTCCTATTGCAAGATATTTTATTTTTACAATTAGTATAATTGTCCTGGCAGTATCACTTCTTGGTCGATTTACTGATTATGTACCAACAGTTTTTCAAATTATTCTTTATTCCGTATACCAATTAGGTCTCACAATTGGAATGTTCCTCGTAATGCGAAGAAAAGTAGATGAGCAACTAGAGAAATTTGAATAATCTCTCACATTCTAACATATTATATTTTCTAGATTACATTAATGGTTTTAATCCAGCACATCTATTACGAATTGTGACTTCGGTTACACCTGATGCGTCTGAAATACTCCTTTGAGTTGTATTTCCACCATCTGATATACAACTAAGGTATAACGCAGCTGCAGCAAGTCCCATCGGATCCTTTCCTGCAACCATTCCAATTTTTTTAGCCTTATTTAGTAACATAACAGCCTTTCGTTTAGTTTTTTCACCTAACCCTGCTTTACTAGCAATTCTTGCAACTCCATTAATTGGATCCGCTACAGGTATTTTGAGGTCGAGTTCTCTAAAGATTAGTCTATAACACCTAGCAACATCTTTTCTTCTCACATTTATTCCGTCAGCAACATCATCAAGTGTACGAGGTGTTTGTGTATCTCTACATGCGGCATAAATGCATGACGCTACTAATCCATGAATAGATCTTCCCTTAACAAGCTTCTTTTCGTTTGCTTTTCGGTAAATATATGCAGCTTTTTCAATAACAGCATCTGTTAATGACAATTTGTCTTTCAGCTTATCCATTTCACTCAATGCCTGTCTCAAATTTTTATCCGAAGAAGTTTTTACTTGTGACCGTGTATTCCATGTTCTTAGTCGCTCAATAGATTTTTTCATTGCAGCTGAGAGTGGTTTTCCTGTAGCATCCTTGTTAATTGGACTAATCATTGTCGATAAACCCATATCGTGCATTGTAATTGATGTGCCAGCACCAACTCTACTTTTATCACCACCATCATTTGCAAATGATCTCCATTCAGGACCACTAGACTCCCTATTTTCAGAAATTACTATACCACACATACTGCATAGTAATTCACCAGAATCATCATCTAAGAGTAAAGATGATTTATTACATGAAGGGCATCGTTGTAAATTAGATGATTTCATCATTATAACTTCTTCTTGGGTCTTAAAATGCTTATTCACCAATTATACGGTTAATCGTATGTATTACGCTCAACTTTATAATTATTTTTATCGAAGTAGATTTCATAGTAATTCTTGGCTAAGAAAAAACAACCAAAAGTTGTAGGCGTTGAAATTCTTAAAAAAAATGGTATAGATGTTGATAAACTCATCAAGTTACTTGTCACAAATGCATCAGTTGAGTTTACAGCTTATTACTACTTTTCAAATTTAAGAATGCATTGTACTGGGTTGGAAGGTGAAGGCATAAAAGGTGTGATAGAAGATGCGCGTTTAGAGGATCTAAGTCACTTTGAATCATGTCTTGAGCGTATTTACCAACTTGGAGGAAGCATACCAAATGATGCACAAGCGTTTATCAAAATGTCAGGATGTGAATTCTTGCAATTACCACCAAATCCTACAGATCTAAAAGCAATTCTAGAAAAATGCCTGAAAGCCGAACAAGGGGCTATTGTCAATTGGAATAATGTGTGCAAAATGACATACAATAAGGATCCTGCAACATATGACATTGCAAAAGATATACTTATGGAAGAGATTGAACATGAAAGTTGGTTTCTAGAATTACTTTATGGAAGACCATCAGGACATATGCGCCGAAAATTTCCAGGTGAAAGGCCACACACACAAAAACATTCAAGGTCACTTGGATGAGTTTTTATTTTTTTAGAACTATTCATTTAGAACTATTGAATTAATGTTGAATTCTTCTAATTAAGAGACGTCTAATAAACAGTAAGCATATTTCGTTTCTTTAATAGTTGGATACATAATATTATCCGGATCTGTATCATGTCTCAATCCAATTCCATGCCCCAATTCATGCGTCATGATTGTCTTAACAGTTTCTACATCAAATAACTGAAAGCTTCCATCACATTCATGACCACCTAATGCCACTTCTATGACACCCTTTCCAAGATTTGCATGTCCTAATACATTTTCACCAATATTGCGTACTACCCATGTAACCCATAGATTTGCGTCGATTTTTGATTGAGTTGTAACAAAGTGTATTTTTACTGTCTGTCCGTCATTTGCTTTGAGTTCTATTCCCTCCCAGTATTTGAATGAGTCAATCAGCGTGCTTACATGATCTAATGGTAGACCACTTGGTTGGTTATTTACGTAAATTTTGTATTCTAAATGATATACATCATTGATTAGAACATATTCTGGATTAGGAAAACTTTTGTTACCAATCTGGATCTGTTGCTCAAAATTCCATTTTACATAATCTCTAAGAAATTTCTTTATGACATAATTACTTGGGTTAGGATACTCAATGTAGCGTTTATCATCAGATACAGCTTTCTCAATTCTGTCCAAATATCTGGAAAACTGCCAACTGTTTCTATCTGCAATCTTTTGCTCTTCTTCACTTAATTGCTGTATTTCAGGTAATTCAATTATTAGTATTCCATTTTCTATAAGAAAATAAATTCCTGACAAAAATTCCGAATCACTAATTTTATCATCAGCCCACCATCCAGCAGTATTTTTTACCCACACTGGAATGCTTTGCATCGTTTGTTGTTTTTCCATAGAATTTATCTTTATTATATTATTTTTTATCAGGAATTGTATTGATGTAATAAATTCCGAATCACTAATTTTATCATCAGCCCACCATCCAGCAGTATTTTTTACCCATACTGGAACTTCATCAACTAATTCAATTGTAAAAAATTTCGGTTTATCCACTTCGTTATATGGGTATTTTTTTACTACAGTTTCTGCAAAACCTTTGTAGTTTAAAATCACACTGTTATCTGGTGATATCTTATTCGCATCATCAAAATATTTTTGTGCTTCCTTATATTCACCAAAGTTTCCAAATCCTACACCCATACCAACTAATGCTAAAATATTTTCTGGTTTTTTTGCTAAAACGGTATAGAATTCTTTCATTGATTGTTTATGTCGTTCGATATTACTTAGTGCCACTCCCTTCATCAATACTGCATCGATATTATCAGGGGAAATTACTAAAATTTCATCATATGTTTTAATTGCCTCTCTTAGTTCACCATTTGCTAAATGTTCATTAGCAATGGTGTATAAGGTTTGAATGTCTGTTGTACTATCTGCAAACACTGAGTCAGTAATTGATACAAAAAATATCACAGACACTAAAAAAGTCATTAGTGTTATTTGATATACGTTAATCCTTTGCATTTAAAACAATTGAAAAAAAATCCAAATTAAGCCTATCTACAAATTTTTCTAGGAAAGTTATTCATATTGTTATGGTCATATGAAATATATCCAAAAAGATGATACCTTAAGCTAATTTGTAGTCACATCGCCCACAAAAATTCTTTGCATTCCGTGTTTTGTTTTTATTTTTAATGTTCCATCACTATTAATTTTTTGAGCGATTCCTGAGATTTTCCCATCTACCGTACTCACTGTCACTTTTTTATTAATAGTCTCTGAGTTCTTTGTCCAATCATTAATAATCTCTGATTTTTTCCCACTTTCTAATCTACCAATATTTTTTTCTAACTCACTCATGAAATTATTCATTAATCGTATTGGATTCCCATCTTGTAACTCATTTAACAGTGTTCCAACACCATAAAAGTTTGAATCTCTCTCTATATTTTTTTCTAATTTCTTTGGGTTGATCTTATAATTTATCCCAATTCCAAGAATCATGTTTTCAATTGAATTTGATTGAAATGATGAATCGATAAGCATACCTGCAACTTTTTTTCCGTCCATTGTGATATCATTTGGCCATTTTACATTTGTTTTTATGTTCATAGTTTTTTTAATTGCATTTGACAGTGCTAGTGATGCTACTATTGGAACTAACATAGATTCTTCAATTGTAAATGCTGGATGTAGAATGATTGAAAACCAGATTCCGCCTTTTGGTGAAATCCATCTTCTTTTTAACCGTCCTTTTCCATCAGTCTGCTTTTTTGCAATTATTATAGTTCCATTTTCTTTTTTGTTTTGTGCTATCTGTGACGCAAAATTCTGTGTTGAATCAATTTCCTCAAAATAATAGATACGTTTACCAATGTATTTTGTTTTGAGTCCAGGTGAAATTTCCCATGGCAGCAACTGCTCTGTTGTTTTCATAAGTCTATACCCACGTTTTTGCTTTGATTCTATGGTATAGCCAAGTGTACGAATTTTTTTGATATATTTCCACACTGCAACTCTACTAGTTTTTAAAACATCACTCAGATCCTGACCAGATAAATATTCGGACTTGTGAGATTTTAGGAGCGAAAGTACTTTTAGTAATCCAATACTATCAAACGATGTATACATCATTTTTTTTAAAATCCTATATCTATATCAAATCCACCGTCATTTATCCAAGCATCACCAAGACCATCACCCGTTCCCACATCATCAAACTGTGACATATCTTCTGCTGGCATGTAACTTGACATAGCTATACCCATCATACTAAACATCATACTAAACATCATTATATCAATAATACCAAAAAACATCATTGTAGGAAGAAATGATTTTTCATCTTTCATGATTTGTTTAGATCCGTTATTCATTGTCCCCAAAACTATTAGATCTTTTACCTCTTCCTGCATGCAAATACTAAATATTCATTTTTAAAATGTTTTTGGATTAAGTTGATTTGAATTTTATATGATGGTGAAATAATGAAGTGGTGAGCAAAACCAAAACTATCCCAGTATTTCCTTTGGATCTTGTATTGTTTCCAAATCAAGAACTACCGTTACAGATTTTTGAACCACGGTATAAGCAGATGATAGATGATTGCATGTTGTCTGACAAGGAATTTGGGGTTTGCTTAGTTGATTCAGTCAAAACTGTAGAAGGTTGGCAGGCACCATATAATGTTGGTACAATTGCAAAAATTATTGATTGTAAGGATGTGGATTCTACAAGTGGTCATTTACTAATAAACACCAAAGGTCATAGCAGATTTAGAATTATTCACATAATTTCACCTAGTTTATCCAGACCTAGTGATTATGATCCGCATTCATCTCAAGGAAAAGAAAAAATTGATAATCTTCATCACGAATCAAATTTACCCGGCAAAATGTATCTTCAAGCTGAAGTTGAGTTGATTGATGATATTGATCAGACAGTCTCACTAAAAGATTGGCATGATTTGGTTGAATCATGGAAAAAGAAGATCGAACGAATGGCTTCACCACAAACCATTTCATCAGAACAACTGGATTCAATGCTAGAGCAATATTACTTGAAGACTGACACCCCGACTTTAGAGTATATCTATTCATTATGTGCACTAGGTTCATCATCACCTAATGAATTACAATTAATTCTTGAAGCAATTACACTCGATCAAACCATTGAACGTTGTTTTAAAATTCTCAATAATAGTACATTCTAGCGTGATTTCAACCCCAAGATTCATAAACTCTAGAAACAAAGTAGCTAAAAATCAGGATATATGACATGACAAACTTTGGAACATTAGAATTTGTATTAGATCGGTATGCCAAACAGTGGTGTTGGAAAATTTCTGGTACTAGAGCTGTGAATATGGTCTCAAAAATGATTCCACGTGGGTGGTATGGTGATAAACCTGACGAAGTGATAGTTTCAGATAATGATGATAATATAAAAAAATTAAAGATGATTGATGATAGATATCCATTCAACATTCTTTCAAAATCTGTATGGAAACGAAAAATCATCCCACTAACAATTAAAAAACAAAAAACCCCAAAAATTGAAAAACTCTCTCAGGTAATGCCTAGTAAACAATTTCGTGGTGAGTTACTTGATTTTCAGCGAGAAGGCCTTGACTTTCTAATGAAATCATCTGGAAACGCATTGTTAGCAGATGAGATGGGGCTTGGAAAAACTGTTCAAACTCTGGCATATCTTTCAAAAGAAAAAAATGCATTCCCAGCATTAGTTATTGCACCGTTAGTTACGCTCACTAACTGGCAAAGGGAGATCGAAAAGTTTCTTAAAAAGAAAAGTAGGAATGGAAAAATTATGGAAAATGACCATCCTAGTTCTGTAATGATCCGAAATGGAAAACAAAGTGACATAGACGAAAATGATTTTTACATAATAAATTATGAATTACTTCACAAAAGATTACCTGATTTATTAAAATTGAATATAAACACAGTTGTTTGTGATGAGGTTCAACACCTACGTTCAAAAACGACTCAAAAATACACTGCAGTTAAAAAATTAGCTGCTAAAGAAGGTCTCAAATATCGTGTTGGCTTGTCTGGAACACCAATTTATAACAGAGGTTCAGAGATTTGGCCAATTGTAGATATTTTAAAACCTGGATTGTTGGGTAGCTATAAAGAATTTTGTGAGTATTTTTGTTATGTAAATGAAAAAGGTAAAGCAATAGTTCTAGAAAATAAAAGAGACAGTTTACGTAATCAATTAACTAAGCATGTGATGCTACGAAGAAAAAAATCTGACGTGTTAAAGGAATTAAAAGATAAAGTACGATATCCTGAAGTAATTGCAGCAGATGAGAAATTCTATAAAAGTGAATTAGATAAAATTTGGAGAAAACTTGAAGAAGAGCAAAAGTATGCACAGACTGCATTTGATAAATCAGCATCATATCATCGTGCAATAGAAAGTGAACGGCAAGCTGCAGGTCTTGCAAAATTACCACATGTAATAAATTTTGTAAATGATATCATGGAGATTGAAGAAAGTGTGGTTGTTTTTTGTCATCATAGGGCAATACATGATTTGTTACACCAGAGTCTATCAAAATACAACCCGGCGTCAATTATTGGTGGGCAGACTGATAAACACAGGGATAATGAAATTACAAGATTCCAAAACGGTGAAACAAAATTAATGGTTGCAGGATTACGTGCTGGAAATGTTGGAATTAATTTAACAACAGCAAGTTATGTGATTTTTGCTGAACTTGATTGGAGTCCAGCAATACATAGGCAGGCAGAAGATCGACTTCATAGAATTGGTCAAAAAAATACTGTGTTTGCATATTATTTGGTTGGAAATGGAACACTTGATGAACACGTTGCGGACATTTTAGTTGATAAAAGTTATGAGATTGACTCAATTCTTGATGCAAAAACTGAATCATTTGAGAATAAGGAAAGAGCAAAGTTGATTCTTGCACAAATTCATGACAAATTAAATCCAAACAACGTGTAGACCATATGGATTTTTTATTAGAAGAAGAAATGATTGATCTTTTAACATTTTGTCTACAAAACCCAGATTCTAGTGATGTTGAATCAAAAAAACAGCGATTTGAAGAAATTGGACATGAGTTATTTGATAATGGAGGAGTTGATGCAATGGAAAATTTCTTTTTTGTTGTTGAGAATAGAATTATTGGTGAGATTGAAAAAGACCCAAAGCCATACAGAAATTTATGGAATGGTATAACCAGTGAATGGAATTATAACTAGAAAAAATACTTGAAAAAAGATTTCTGATGTTCTGATTAGGCTTTGCCTATTCTGAACATCGATGTACTACAAGATGGGCAAGTACCCTTTACTGCAGGTTTACCATTTTTCATAGTAATTGCTGAAGTTCCTTGCATCTCTCTTTTGTCTCTGCATTTTACGCAGTAACCAATTGTCATATTATAACTGCAGATTCCTGCTATTAGCAAAAATCAGTGAAAATTTATTAACAAATTACAGTTTTTTTCCAATTTGAAATCTTGCTAATTATGGTCACACTAAATTCATTCAGTTTACATTATATTTTCAGGTTTATAGTGATATTATGCAGAATCAATTTCTAACAATCTTTCTTTTGTCAGTATTTTCAATAGTGATTATTGGAGATTCATATGCACAAATTTCAAGCATTAATACAGATAATACATTTTATGAAAAAGCTGACATAATCTCAATTTGGGGTAATACATCACCAAATGCTCAAAACTCTATTTTTGTAACAATCAAAGATTCTGATGGAAATACTGTTTGGACAGAGAAACTTTTACTTGATGAAAAAGGTGAATTCTCAACTTTAGTAATCGCTGGAATTTCTAACTGGGCAACAAGTGGGAATTATAATGTCATATTAGAATCTGATCAAAATATAGAAACAATTTTCTTTTATGATTCAGGACCACAGGTAAATCCGCCCTCTGTAGTTGATGATTTTTACATTAGTCAGAATGATCTTATTTTGACATTCACCATCGCTAGTATTACAGTAGTAGCAATTTTTGTGTATTTAGCACGAAATGTAATTTTACGGAAAAAAACAAAATATGATGATGTAGAACTTGACTCTAAGAAGGACCGTGATTATGAAAAATATCATTCAGATTGGGCAGAAGAAGAAATTTTTGGTTCACGAAAGTCAACTATAGATGCTAAAGAGATTCGTGAAATGTACAACAAGAAGTCACTTCCCAATTATTATCTAATTTTGGGGTTGACAAATAATGCGTCATCTATAGAGATTAAAAATCAATATAGAAAACTTGCAAAACAATACCATCCAGATAAAAGTAAGAGTTCATCTGAAGAAAAAATGACAGGTATTAACAAAGCTTATGAAATACTTTCAGATAAAAAACTAAGAGATGAATATGATAAATTTTATAAATTAATCTGATTTTATCATAGCATCTTTTAATGTCAAATATAGAATAACTTTGGAAGAATTTTGCATACTGTTTGTTAAATTTGTGACAAGTAGAATTTTTTTACCATCTTCCATCTCCGCTTCTATGAATATATCAAGAAACGTTTTGTTTGGACCGAGCATCGCCTTTGAAAAATACTCAGTTACAGTTATATCAAAAATTACGGCTTTTACTTTTATCTCATTTTTGTTTGCCAAATAAACACCGCCTCTGGTGGTCGGCTCCGTTATCGGATTTTCATTTTGGTATACTGTGATTTCATCAATTTTG
>Ga0257111_1000162_pt1 | contig 27243 bp, 27 predicted proteins | sample LP_taG_6_FD_191567 | JGI IMG/M metagenome (GOLD analysis project Ga0257111, IMG submission 191567) | Marine microbial communities from Northeast Subartic Pacific Ocean, Canada - LP_J_2015_P26_500m | ecosystem: Environmental > Aquatic > Marine > Oceanic | place: Canada: Northeast Subartic Pacific...
GTTCGGCACCGGTGTACCCGGAGGCCCCGATGATGGCGATCCTGTGCATCCGTCAATTATGCCATCTATTGCATACTAATACCACATGTTTATGCAGATTCCCACATAACCCGAGGTCAACGTCAGGCGATTCAGATCGTCAGGTCGGTCACTACCTTGCCCACCACTCGCCGGTCAGCTATGTCCTGGAGGGCCCGTGGAGCGTCTCCGAAGGCGTACGGCGGATGCAACAGCGGGTCCACAGCACCTTCTGCTGCCAGGGCAAACACGGATTCCATCTGGCGGGTCAGCGACCCGGGATCGCGGGCAAGCGAAGCCCCCCAGTGCACGCCGACTACCGAGTAGTTCTTGAGAAGCACGTGGTTGGTCTTCAACTCGGGTATGCCGGCCACGAAACCGATCACCAGAAGGCGACCATCCCAGGCCATACACCGACGGACCTGCTGGAAGGTCTCACCCCCCACCGGGTCGTAGGCCACATCAACCCCAGCGCCACCGGTCAGCTCCCGGACCCGCTCGACGAGGTCGTCAACCTCGCGGTGGTCAATCACCTCGTCGGCGCCGAGGGCCGCGCATGCGGCGACCTTCTCGGCACCACCGGCCACTGCGATGACGCGCGCTCCGGCTGCCCGACCCAGCTGAATGGCCGCCGATCCCACCCCACCCGCGGCGCCGGTCACCAGCAAAGTCTCACCGGGTGCCAGGTGGGCCCTGTCGTGGAGGGCAAACCAGGTCGTGCCGTAGTTCATCGGCACCGCAACAGCCTTGGCTGACGGAAGCGAATCAGGCAACTCGAACACCGACCCCTCCGGCAGCACCACCTGCTCGGCCAAACCTCCACCCAGGGCGACCACACGGCGACCAACGAGGGCCTGGTCCACGCCGTCGCCCACCGCCGCCACCCGCCCGGCCGTCTCACTCCCCGGGCAGTAGGGCAGCGGGGGCTTCACCTGGTACTCGCCGCGGCACTGCAGCACGTCTGGGAAAGCCAAGCCGACCGCCTCCACGTCCACCAACAAACGCCCGGGACCTGGAACCGGGTCTGGCACCTCGTCTAGAAGCAGCCGGTCGATCGGGTCACCCAGTTCGTGGATTCGCCATGCACGCATGAGCCGACGGTATCGGTGGAGGCCCTTCCCACCAGCAGCGGGTTGCCCCCGGCAGGAGGCCCGACCGGTGGGTCAGCCCCGCAGCGTGGCTGGCAGCGATCCCTGTACGGCGTCGATGCAGCGCTGGCGGGCCTCGGCCACCTCGGCGTCGGTGAGAGTCCGGTCAGCGGCCTGGAAGCGCAGCGTGAAAGCGAGACTTCGTCGCCCGTCAGACACGGGAGCACCCCTGAACACGTCGAACAGCGCAAGGTCCACGAGCAGGTCGCCAGCGGCGGTCCGGAGACAGGAGCCGACGTCGGCGGCCGCCGTCGTCTCGTCCACCTCGAATGCAAGGTCGATGTCCGAGGACGGATAGCGGCTCACCGGCCGGTAGGGCCGACCACCGTGCTCAAGGCCCAGCAGTGTCTCCAGATCCAGCTCCAACCAGCCCACGCGCTCCCCCACCTCGAACGCCTCCAAGACACCGGGGTCCACCTCTCCGACGTGGCCGACCACCACGCCGTCGAAGTCGATGCGGGCAGTCCGGGTCGGATGCAGTCCGGGAGTCGTTCCGGCCACCAGGCGGTGGCCCCGGACGTCCAGGGCATCGGCCAGCGCCGAGAACACCTCGACGGCGGCCCCCGCGTCACGACCGGCCAACGCCACCGCCAGGTGCTCCCGCTCCTCGGGAAGCGGCTGGGCCTCGACCGGTCGGCGGTACACGTGGCCCACCTCGAATACGCCCAGGCCGTGCAGGCGGTGGGAGGCGTTGTAGGCCAGCGTCTTGAGGATGCCCGGCCTCAGCGACGCCCGCATCACCGACTCCTCGGCCACCAGCGGATTCGTCACGGTCACACCGTCCGGATCCAGGCCCGCCCTCTCGAGATCGCCCGGGGCCAGGAAGGGCACCGGCATGACCTCGTCCAGGCCCAGCCCCACCATCGCCGTACGCACCACCCGGCGATCAGCCTGGTACGGCGTCAACCCGCCTGTGATGGTCGACCTGGGCAGCGTCCGTTCGATCCGGTCGTAGCCGTGGATCCGGGCCACCTCCTCGACCACGTCGATCTCCGTGGAACTGTCGGGCCGGAAGCTCGGGATGACGACGTCCAGGTCCGCCCCGCCCTCGCCCGCCGGCTCGGCAACGAACTGGATGGACTCCAGCAACCCGGCAATGGCGTCGCGGCCCAGCTCGGTTCCCAGCATGGCGTTCACGCGGCCCGTACGGACCCGAATCGCCTCCCGGGCCGGGACATTGCCACGCACGTCGACCACGCCGGGCGCCAGGCTGGCGCCGCTCTCGGCCAGCAGCTCGGCGAAGCGGCGCATGGCCAGGTCGGCCACCTCCGGGTCGGCTCCGCGTTCGAAACGGGCCGATGCCTCACTGCGCAGCCCGAGTCGCCGTGCCGTCGACGCGATGCTCATCGGATCCCACCAGGCCATCTCGAGGGCCACGCTGCTGGTGGATCCACTGATCTCCGTGGAGGACCCGCCCATGACGCCGGCGATGCTCACCGCCACGTCGGTGGCGTCGGCCACGACACCATCGGTGGCCGACAGCGTCCTGTCCACCCCGTCCAGGGTCTGGATCGTCTCGCCCGGGGTCGCCCGACGCACCCGCAGGCCGGCACCAGCCACGGCCGCGAGGTCGAAGGTGTGGCTGGGCTGGCCGAGCTCCAGCATCACGTAGTTGGACACGTCGACCACGTTGTTGATGGGTCGCATGCCGAGGGCCGTGAGGCGGTTGGCGATCCACCTCGGCGAGGGTCCGACGGTGATCCCGTCCAGGATGCGAACCACAAACCTGCCACAGAGGTCGGGATCCAGGATCTCAACGGCAATCCGACCGGCGGCATCCCCACCGACCTCGGCCGGCGACGGATCGGGCCGGGTGAACGGCACGCCCTGTCGGGCAGCCAGGTCACGGGCCACGCCGGCCACGGACATGGCATCCGGGCGGTTCGGGTTGACCTCCAGGTCGAACAGCACGTCGGGCTGCAGCTCGAGGGCCTCGGTCAGGGCCAGCCCCACGGTGTGTCCACCCTCCAGGACCAGAATGCCGTCGTCGTCGACGCCGAGGCCGATCTCCTGCGGAGAGCAGAGCATCCCGTTGGACCACTCGCCGCGCATCTTGCGACGTCCGATCTCCATCCCGTTCGGCATGGTCGTCCCGAGGGTGGCGAACGGCACCAGGTCACCCACCGACATGTTGAACGCCCCACAGCAGACCTGCAGGGCCTCCCCGTCACCGGCGTCGACTTCAACCAGTTGGATGCGATCGGCGTCCGGATGGGGTCGCAGGTCCAGGACCCGGGCCACGACGATGCCGTCCAGCCCAGCACCGACGGTGACGATGTCCTCCACCGCCAGGCCCAGCCCGCTGAGCTGGTCGCCGATGTCGGCTGGTTCGCCGACGACCGGCGCGAACTCCGAGAGCCACGACAGAAGGACCTTCATCGGTCGGCCCCCCGGACCTGGCAGCCCATCAGAACTGCTCCAGGAATCGCTGGTCGTTGCGGAACAGCTCCCTGAGGTCGTCGATGCCGTGGCGCATCAGGGCCAGGCGGTCCAGACCGAAGCCGAAGGCGAAACCCGACCATTCCTCGGGATCCAGCCCGCAGGCCTCCAGGACGTTGGGGTGCACCATGCCGCATCCGCCCAACTCCAGCCAGGTCCCGTCGGGACGGCGGATGTCGAACTCGGCCGACGGTTCGGTGAACGGGAAGTAGGAGGGACGCAGGCGAGAGGTGAAGTCGCCACCGAAGTAGGCCCGAGTGAAGGCCTCAAGCGTGCCAGCTAGGTCACCGAAGGTGATGCCCCGGTCCACCACCAGGCCCTCGAGCTGGTGGAACACCGGCATGTGGGTGGAGTCGGCCGTGTCACTGCGGAACACCCGGCCCGGCATTATCGAGTAGATGGGCGGCCCGCCCGCCTCCATGACCCGGATCTGGACCGGCGAGGTATGGGTCCGCAACAGCGTGCTGCCAGGTTCGCCATGGTCCACGTACAGGGTGTCGTACATGTCGCGGGCCGGATGGTCGAGCGGGAAGTTGAGGGCGCCGAAGTTGTGCCACTCGTCCTCAATCTCCGGGCCCTCCGAGACCGTGTAGCCCATCCCCACGAACAGGTCCTCGAGCCTCTCCCAGGTCCGGGTGACCACGTGGCGGTGGCCGAGCCGTCGTCCGCGGTCCAACTCGGTCAGGTCGAGGCGTTCGGACTCCAACTGCTCGGAGCGCGCCGCCGTCTCCAGCTCCGTCCGCCGGGCCTCCAACCGTTCCTGGATCTCGGAGCGGACATCGTTCAGGCGCCGGCCCGCGACCTTGCGCTCCTCGACGTCCATGGCGCCCAGGGCCTTCCGGGCCGTGGTCACCACCGACTGCTTTCCGAGCAGGTCGGCATCCACGATCCGTAGTGCGTCGAGGTCGGCGGCCGCAGCGATGGCGGTCGCCGCATCGGCGAGGTGCTGGTCCAGGTCGGGGGTCATGCGTGGAGTCCGCTGATCGGGAGAGGTTGGGGGGACCAACGCAGGCTAGAGGAACCCGTCCGGCTCCCCGATGACCGTTTAGGGCTTTCGCCCGGCCAGGTCGTGGAGTGCGATCGAGCCGGCGATGGCGACGTTCAGGGAATCCACCCCACCCACCGTGGAAACGCTGACGGTTCCGACGCACGCAGCCACCACCTCGTCGGAGAGTCCATGCGGTTCGTTTCCCAGGAGGATCGCCACCGGCCTGTCGGACGGGACCGCATCCGGGGACACCCCCCCACGCGGAACCGTCGCCCAGCACCCGAAACCGGCCTCGTTCAGGATCCGTAGCGCCGCCATGGGGTCCTCCACCACGGTGAACGGCATGCGGAACGAGGATCCGGCAGCTGCCCTGACCAGCTTCGGGTTGTACGGATCCACGCCACCCGCCACGACCACACCGGTGGCGCCGAAGGCCTCGGCGGAGCGCATGAGGGTTCCGGCATTACCCGGATCCGACACCTCTGCCAGGACCAGGAGCGGTCCGGCGGTGGTGGCCAGGTCGAGCGGTTCCACATCGTGGAATGCCACCTCGGCGAGGGCCGGCTGGGGCGACCGGGTACTCGACAGGCCCTCGAACACGCCGTCCGGAACGACCAGCGTCGTCGCACCCGACCACCCGGCCCGGTGCATCACCCGGTGGTCCGACGCCGAAGCGGGCACCACCACCTGGCGGACCTCACGACCGGCGTCCAGTGCCTCGGCCACCAGCGAAGGCCCCTCGACGACGTATGCGCCCTCGTCGTACCGAAAGCCCCTGTCGCGCAGCAGCCTCCGCATCCGCTGGATGCGCGGGTTGCGCCCGGAAACTTCCTCTGTCATCTGTCTGGCTCCCCGGTCATCCGACTGGCCCCCGGCGAACCGGCCCGCGCCGGAACCGGGAGTACCCCGGCGCTCGGCCGGGATACGCCGGTCAGGCAGCGTCAGCCGAGGTGGCCAACTGGACCAGTGCGGCGAACGCCGTCGGCTCGGCCACCGCCAGGTCGGCGAGGACCTTGCGGTCCACCTCGACACCGGCGTTCTTGAGGCCGGCGATGAAGACGCTGTAGCTGGTGCCGTGCTGGCGGCAGGCCGCGTTGATGCGCTGGATCCAGAGGCGACGGAACTGGCCCTTGCGGGCCCGACGGTCACGGAAGGCGTAGTTCCCCGCGTGCATCACCGCCTCGTTGGCGGACTTGAACGTACGGCTCCTGTCGCCGTAGTACCCCTGGGCCTGCTCCAGAATGGCCTTGTGCTTCTTCTTGCTGTGGACGGCTCTCTTGACCCTCGCCATCACGCTCTCCTTGTGTGCTCTGTCGTCGTCATGCGACGGGTGAAAGGTAGGTACGGGGACGTGGTCCCCATGTCAGGCCACCGGGTGGTGGCCGTGGGTTCAGATCCCTAGCTGCCGGCGAACGGCCGGTGCGTTGGCCGGACTCACGCCGCTCTGGCGGGCCAGGCGACGCTTCCGCTTCGGGGACTTCTTCTCCAGGATGTGGCTGAGGTTGGCGTTCCGGCGCTTCAACTTGCCGCTGCCGGTCACCTTGATGCGCTTGGCGGCGCCACGGTGGGTCTTCATCTTGGGCATTTCGTCTACTCCCGGGTCTCGGTCTGTGTGTCTTCCGACGTTTCCGTCGGCGTTTCAGTTGGGGTCGGAGCGGCGTCAACCGGGTCGGTGACCGGAGGGGCCACCGCAGCAGCGTCGACCGGATCGGCGACCGGAGGGGCCACCGCAGCGGCGTCGACCGGATCGTCGACCGGATCGGCGACCGAATCGGCGACCGGAGGGACTACCGCAGCGGCGTCGCGATGGTCCGCGGCGGCCTCCCGCTGCCGGCGCGTGCCCTGGCCGGGCACGAGAACCATGATCATGTTGCGACCGTCCTGCTTCGGGAAGACCTCGACACGTCCGACGTGGTCGACCGTCTCGGCCACCCGGTCCAGGATCCGACGTCCCAGTTCCGGATGCTGCATCTCGCGCCCGCGGAACATGATCGTGACCTTGACCTTGCTGCCATCCCCGAGGAACTCCTCGACCTTGCGGGTCTTGGTGTCAAAGTCGCCGGGACCGATCTTGGGCCGGTACTTCATCTCCTTGACCAGCACGTGGGTCGCCTTCTTGCGCGACTCCTTGGCCCGCTGGGACTGCTCGTACTTGAACTTCCCGTAGTCCATGATCCGACAGACCGGCGGATCGGCCTGGTCGGCCACCTCCACCAGGTCCAGGCCCATGTCCCCGGCGATGGTGAGGGCGTCCGGCGTGGTCCGAATGCCGAGCTGCTCACCGTCCGGGGCGACCAGGCGGACGCGCTGGGCACTGATGCGGTCGTTGATCCGTGGTTCCTGACTGCTTGGCGCTGCTATTGGCCGTCACTCCTGTGCGTCACGTGGTGTTCTCCTCGTGATTGTGTGGTTGTGGTGGCGCCACCGTCTTCCGGCAGGGGGACATGCCCCGAAAACGAAGAAACGGCGGGCGCCGGAAAGCCGACACCCGCCGAGGATCCACGACACCCACCGGCACATCGTGCCGTGGGCCCCGTCGACCCGACGAGAAGAAGACCCTGACACGCTGAACGCGTGCCGGGTGGGGATGACCCCGCTTTCCATTCAGTTGTGCCCCGTAGGCTAGCGGTCCCGCAACCGACCGGCACCAGGTCCTCCCTGGACGCCCCCCGGATCGGGACCCGGCTCCCCCGTGGAGCACACGCCAGCCAAGGAACAAGCCATGAGCAGCCTCTGGACCCCCGATGGGGAACACCCGGTCGACCCGACGGAAGACACCCCTGCAGCGCCCGCCGAACCCCTGGCCGAGGACCTGGGCCCCGAAGACCTGGGCCCCGAAGAACGAGAGCAGGTCGAGGCTATGGCAAGGGAGATGGCCGCAGTGCGGGAACAGCTCGCCTCCGTGCCAGCCGCCGTGGTGGTCGCCAACCACCTTATGGGCCTCTACGAACTGGGAACCATCCACCTCTCGCAGCAGCCTCCGAACCTGGGGGAGGCCTCGGTGGCCATCGACGCCCTGGGGGCGGTCGTGGACAAGCTTCCGGGACGGCTCGGCGAGGCCGAGTCCACCATGCGCGATGCCCTCAACCAGATCCGCCTCGCCTACGTGGCCATCGAGAGGGCCCGCCGCGAAGCCGAAGTATCCACCGAGGCCGACGTGCCCACGGAACAGGCCGTGCCGGAACCCTCCGCCGCCGAAGACGGGGAGCCCGGAGCAGGCTGACCGCCGGGCCGCTCCCGGCCCCGGATCAGTGGACGATCTTGGAGAGCGGTATCTCCAGGATGTCGGTGGCGCCGCCATCGCGCAGCGCCGGGATGAGCACGTTGATCTCCGACTTCGCCACAACGGTCTCCACGGCGAAGCCGGCGCCCCTGAACAACTCGTTCACCGTCGGTGACTTCATCGACGGAATCAGGTCGATCACCGCATCCAGCCGATCCGCCGGCACGTTCATCTTGACCAGCACCTTGCCGCGGGCCTCCAGGGTGCCCTGCAGAAGCCGGTGGATCTGCTCCATGGCGTGACGCTTCTCCGGATCGTCGTACGAATCGGCGTTGGCCACCAGCTCGGTGAAGCTCGTGAGGATCGTGTCGATCACCTTCAGACCGGCGGCACGAAGCGCCCGACCGGTCTCGGTGATGTCCACCACCACGTCCACGATGTCGGGAATCTTGGCCTCGGTAGCCCCGTAGGAGAGCTGAATGTCGGCCTCCACCCCCCGCTCCTCGAAGAAGCGACGGGTCAGCTCCGGATACTCGCTGGAGACCCGGACACCCGAGGAAAGGTCAGCCACCGACTCCACCGGGGAATCCCCGGCGACGGCCACCACGATGCGCACCGGCCGGGCCGTGGCCTTGGAGTAGTGGAGCTCGCCCAGGGAGACCACATCGCTTCCCGTCTCCTCGATCCAGTCACGGCCGGTGATTCCGATGTCGAAGAGGCCGTCGGCCACGTACACCGGGATCTCCTGAGGGCGGAGGATCCGAACGTCGTCGATTCGGGGATCGTCGATGGACGCCCTGTAGTCGACCGATGAACCACGGTTCACGGAGAGGTCGGCACCCTCGAACAACTCGAGCGTCGCCTTCTCCAGGGAACCCTTGGGCAGGACAAGCTTCAGCATGCGGCGAACCTATCCGCCGCGGGCATGGGCACGACCGGGAGTTACGCGTTGGCGAAGCTCCGGGTCAACGGTCCTGGAGCACCAGGTCCAACCGGAGGTCGTCACCAAGGACCTCGACGGCCACGAATCGCCCCCTGCGAAGGTCCGCCATGGTCGGGGCGCCAGGCCCGGCCAGGAGCGGGCGCCCATCGTCGCCACCCAGCAGCGCCGGTGCCAGGTAGACCACGTAGCGGTCGACCAGCCCGGCACGGTGGAACCGGCCGGCCACGTCGGCCCCACCCTCCACCAGCAGCTTGAGTACGCCGTCGGCACCCAGGCCGTCCAGGAGCCCATCAAGGCCGCCGTGGTGCTCCTCGGCAGGCAGGACCCGGGCACCGGACGGGATCTCCCCCAGCACCACCCGACGGGGCGGATCACCACCTTCGACCACGAGGCCGTCCGCGTCCCTCACATCCAGACGCGGGTCATCTGCCCGGACGGTGCCGGCTCCCACGCAGATCGCGTCGCACGACGCCCTCAACCGGTGCACGTCGAGTCGGGCCTCGGCGCCGGTGATCCACCGACTCGTCCCGTCAGGTGCCGCGATCCGCCCGTCCAGGGTGGCGGCCAGCTTCAGGACCACGTACGGACGACCGGTCCTGCGGTGGTGCAGGTAGGCAGCCAGCCCCTCAGCCACCTCGTCGACGAGGACGCCGACGTCCACGACCAGCCCGGCCTCGCGCAGTCTCTGGAGGCCCCGGCCGGAGACCTCGGGGTCCGGATCCCCGATGCCCACGACCACACGTGCCACGTCGGCACCGATGATGGCGTCGGTACACGGGGCCGTCCTGCCCTCATGGTCGCAGGGCTCCAACGTCGTGTAGAGGGTGGCACCGGCCGCAGCCGGCCCGGCCTCGGCGAGCGCAACTCGCTCGGCATGGGCACCACCCGGTGGCTGGGTGGCACCTGAACCGACGATGCGGCCATCGGCTACCAGCACGGCCCCGACCCTGGGGTTGGGCGACGTCCGGCGGTGGGTCGCACCGGCAGCGTCCATGGCGGCCCGCATGCCGTCCCCGTCATCGTGGATGGTCGGTTCAGGCACCGGCGCCGGACCCCTCGCCGGACGGATGCGGATCGGCGTTGTCCACCAGGAGGCGTACAGCGTGTGGAACCACGTCGGCTACGGCCCCCAGGCACTCCACGCATCCCCTGGCGGACCCCGGGGTGTTCAGGACGAGGCTCGTGCCACACGTACCGGCTACGCCGCGCGACAGGCGGCCCAGGGGGTTCACGAGGCGCATGGCCTCTGCCAGGCCAGGTGCCTGGCGATCCAGGACGGCGAGGGTCCCCTCGGGCGTCTGGTCCCGTGGACCGAAGCCCGTGCCACCGGTCGTGACCACGAGACCGTGGAAACCGTCGGCGAGGGCCCGGATGGCCTCGGCCACGGCATCCACACCGTCAGCGGTCACCGCTGTGTCCACGACCGTCCAGCCCTCGGCCTCGCAGCGGGCCACCAGGGCCACCCCGGAGCGGTCCTCGCGCACGCCGCGGACCACGCCGTCGGAAACGGTCAGCACCTTCACGTCCAGCGCCACCCCGCCCCCCTGGTGGGGCCCGTCGTGCCCAGCTTCGGCCATGGAGCGAGGGTACCGGAGCGGTCCCGGCGGGCCGGACAGGGTTATGGTCGCCGGATGGGCGTCGACGAGCTGGACGGCTACGAGATCGGCTCATTCGAGCACGGCGGCGCCAGCCGTACAGTGCTGCGGACCGGTTCCGGACCTGCGGTCATCGTCATGGCTGAGATGCCGGGAATCACGCCACGCGTGGCGGACTTCGGACGCCAGGTGGCCGCCATCGGCTGCACCGCCGTGCTGCCATCGCTCTTCGGCACGCCGGGCAGGCGGCCGACGCCCGGCTACCTGCTGCGCTCGCTGGTCGGGGGATGCGTATCAAGGGAGTTCACCGCCCTGATGCGCCGCCGGACCTCGCCGGTCACCGACTGGTTGCGGGCCCTCGGAGCATTCGAGCACGGCAGGTGCGGCGGTCCCGGAATCGGCGCCGTCGGCATGTGCTTCACCGGGGGCTTCGCCCTGGGCATGATGCTCGACGATCGGATGCTGGCGCCCGTACTGAGCCAGCCCAGCCTGCCCCTGTCGCTGAGCGCCCGCCACCGACGGTCGCTCGGCATCTCCGACCGGGACCTGGAGGTCGTGAAGGAGCGGGTGGCCGACGGGGTGTGCGTCCTGGGACTGCGGTTCAGCGAGGATTCGATGGCCCCGCTGGAACGGTTCGACCGCCTCAGGGAGGAGCTGGGCGACGGCTTCATCGGCGTGGAGCTGGACTCGTCGCCGGGCAACCTCCACAGGATCTCCAAGCGGGCCCACTCGGTGCTCACCGAGGAACTCGTCTACGAGCCGGACCATCCCACCATGGAGGCCTTGGAGCGGGTCCTGACACACCTGGGCGAACGCCTCCTGGCCTGAGTGGCCTGAATCGCCCGCGCGGCGTGGGAATCCGATTCCCGGGCCGGACTGGACCTCAGTCGATCCGGTAGCGGAAGACGGCCATTCCCTCGCTGTCCAGGTCCTGGGGAAGGAGCAGGCCACCGGCGCCGTCGTCACCGTGTGGGCGCCATGGTGGCCCCGGGGATGAACCCGACGCCAGGCCGGTGGCCTCCCGGAACCGCCGGTCCACACCGGCCGTCTCGGCCGACGTGAGCGTGCAGACGCTGTAGAACAGCAGGCCGCCGGGCCGCACCAACTCCACGGCAGCCGTGAGCAGGGCGACCTGCAGGTCGGCCAACTCCTCTACGTCGGCCGGGCTGCTCCGCCAGCGTGCGTCGGCCCGGCGCCTCAGGACTCCCAGCCCTGAACAGGGCGCATCCACCAGTACCCGGTCGAAGGCCCCCGGACGGAACGGGGGAAGGCGTCCGTCCGACGCCACCAGTGCCATGTCATGACCCAGACGCTCGGCGTTGTCGCCCACGAGGCCCAGCCGGGCGAGTCGCAGGTCGGCGGCCACCACCGATGCCCCGGCGGCCGCCATGGCCGTGGCCTTGCCCCCCGGGGCAGCGCACAGGTCCAGGACGACCTCACCGGACGGATCCAGATCGTCAACGACCAGCGCAGCCACCATCTGGGAGGCGCGATCCTGGTGGTAGCCGTCCTGGCGTGCCACCGCCCGGGCGGGTCGGTTCATCGTGGCCAGCGCCGCAAGGGCGTCGTCGCTGCCCAGGTCCGCAACCAGGAGATCCAGGAGCCAGTCCGGCACGCTCAGCTCGACGCCCGGGCCGGGCCACGTGGGCTGGTGCTCGGAGACCCGTCGCAGGACCGCGTTGCAGAGGCCGCGGACCTTCCGGGGCGCCACGGCGACGGTCGCCGAGACCGCAGCGTGGGCCGGGACGCCGGCCCAGTGGAGCTGGTAGGCACCCAGCCGCAGCACGGTACGTACCTCGGCCTGGACGTCGTCGTGCAGGAAGCTGTCCACCAGGTGGTCGCAGGCCCGACGCATGCGCGTCGTCCCGTAGACGAGGTCGGTCACGAACGCCCGATCCCGACGATCCAGGCTGGAACTATCCAGGGCGGCACGCAGGACCAGGTTGGCGTAGGCGCCGTCCCTCTCGATCCGCCTCAGGACCTCCACCGCCAGTCGGCGCGGATCCTCGCTGCTCACATGCCCAGCCTCTCGTCCGCCACCGGTCGGGCCCCGCCCAGCCATGCCGACGCCTCCATCCGGGAGCGGCTGGCCGGCTGGACCTCGAGGAGGCGCAGGGCTCCACCACCGGTCGCCACCTGGTCGCCCGAAATGGTTCCCGATGCTGCGGGAACCGCTTCGTCGACCACCGCGGCTCGCCAGACCTTCAGGTCCTCGCCCCGGAAGGTGGTCCAGGCACCGCCGACGCGCACGAGGCGTTCAAGGTCCGCGGCGGGGCGGTCCCAGTCCAGCCTCCGGTCCTCCCTGTGCAGCTTGTGGGCATGGGTGACGGTGCCCTCCTGGGCCACCGGGGCCGACAGGCCCCGCTCCAGGGAGTCGACCAGGAGCCGGGCCCCGATGACGGCCAGGCGTTCCCGCAGGCCATCTGCCGTATCGCTGCTGCGGATCGGCTCCTCCACCCGGGCGTGGACCCCACCGGTGTCCAGGCCCTCGGCCACCTCCATCAGGCAGACCCCGGTCGTCGAGTCGCCCGCCAGGAGGGCACGCTCGACGGGAGCGGCGCCCCGCCACCTGGGCAGCAGGGAGAAGTGCAGGTTCACCATCGGGAGCATCGCCAGGACGTCCACCGGGATGAGCCGGCCGTATGCGACCACCACGCCCAGGTCGGCGCCGGAGTCGAGCACCGCTGCCAGGTCGTGGGCCACGGGAATGCCCAGATCCGCTGCCCGGGCGGCCACGGGGGTGGGTGTCGGAGCCGAACGGCGGCCCCGACGGCGCTCTGGAGAAGTCACAACCAGCGCCACCTCGTGGCCCGCCTCGTGGAGTGCGGTCAGCGGCGCCACCGCCACCTCGGGATTGCCCAGGTAGACGAGCCGCCCGGGATGCGCCGGAGGATGCGCGATCACGGCAATCGCAGGCCTCCGTCGATCTGCCCACCGGCCGGAGTGGAGGCCATGCGGGACATGGTCATCTGGCGCAGTGCCTTTCGGGCCTCGCGACGCTGGTCCTCGTCCAGGTGGTCCACGAGGAGCACTCCGTCCAGGTGGTCGATCTCGTGCTGGAAGAGTCGTGCCTCGATCTCATCGGCCTCGATCGAGACCTCGTTGCCGTCCAGGTCAACGCCGACCAGGTGGATCTGCTTCGGTCGGGTGATCTCCCATGACAGATCCGGAATCGAGAGGCAACCCTCCTCGAAGGTCCATTCGCCGTGGGACTCGACGATCCGCGGGTTCAGGATGACGCCGGCCCCCTCGCCGTGGTCATAGACGAAGAATCGCTTCTGCACCCCCACCTGGGGTGCGGCCAGACCGATCCCCGGGGCCTCGTACATGGTGGTGAACATGTCGTCGGTGAGCCGCACGAGAGCGCCGTTCACGTCGCTCACGTCGGTCGCCGGCGTGCGTAGGACCGGGTCGCCGATCAGTCGAATCTGGTGGGGTGCCACACGACGAGGCTACCGTCGGGGCGATGGAGGCCCGGATGCCAGACCGCCACCCGGCGCAGTGAACGACGGCCAGTACTGGACCGATCGCCCCGACGTGGCCTCCAGGCCGTCGGAGGTGGGCCTCCTGCTACCCGACGTGGACCTCACGCTGGCCACCGACCGGGGCGTCTTCTCCGCCGACCGCGTGGACCGGGGCACCCGGTACCTGCTGCTGGACGGCCCGGACCTGCCCACCGGGCCGGTCGACCTGATGGACCTCGGATGCGGCTACGGGCCGATCGCCTGCACGATGGCGTCGCGGCGTCCGGATGCCCGGGTGTGGGCCGTGGACGTGAACGAGCGGGCGCGCGACCTCTGCAGGGCGAACGCCGAAGCCGCTGGGCTGGCAAACGTCCAGGTTGTGGCACCGGGCGACGTACCCGCCGACGTGCAGCTGGCCGCCATCTGGTCGAACCCACCCATCCGCATCGGAAAGCGGGCACTCCACGACCTGCTGGCCATGTGGTTGGACCGCCTGTCCCCCGGGGGCACCGCCCACCTCGTCGTCCAGCGGCACCTGGGGGCCGATTCACTGGCCCGCTGGTTGGACGAACGGGGCTGGACAACCGACCGACGCAGCTCGAGGAAGGGCTTCCGCCTGCTGGACGTGGCCGCCCGGGTCGAGTCACCTGATGGGGCGGCCATGGAGGTCGATGCAGCCGACGGTGCAGCCCCGGCCACCGGAGAGGACCAGACGTGAAGAACCTGGACGGCACGGGGCTGAAGCGCCTCCACCGCGAGTGGCGACGTCGCAGCGAGCCGGAGGTGGCGATCCTGCTGGACAGCGTGCAGACGCCCTACAACGTCGGGGCGATCCTCCGGACAGCCGCCGCCTACCGCGTGGCACACCTCTGGCTGGCCGGATCCACGGCACCACCCACGCACGCCAAGACCGCCAAGACCGCACTGGGTACCGGTCGATACCTGACGTGGACGATCTGCGAAGAGGTGTCCGAGGCAATCCAGGGGATCCGGGCCGCCGGCTACGGCCTTGTGGGCGTGGAGCTGGCCGACGAGGCCGTGCCCATCAACGAGGCCGCCCTGCCGGAGAAGGCCTGCCTGGCGTTCGGCCATGAGGACCGGGGGTTGTCGGCCACCACGCTGACGGCCTGCGACGTCGTGGCCTTCATACCGCAGCTCGGCAAGGTGGGAAGCCTCAACGTCTCCACCGCCGCCGGAATCGCCCTCTACGAACTGAACCGCCGCGCCTGGTGACCGTCGGGCTCATGCCCGCCGGGGGTCCACCTCCAGGCGGAGGCGGCCGGCGGGGCGGGACACCGCCAGGAGTGCGTCAGAGAGTCGGTCGTGGTCTCTGGCCCGAACCAGCCAGGAACCGTCCCTGGGGCCCATCACGTCGATTCCGTCCGGTGAGCCCAGACGGGCCATGAACTCCGACGCCACCGCACCCGATACCCGCGCCAGGGCGGCGAACGGAGGCTGGCCCAGGAGGGAGCGGCGGTCTCCCTCGGCGGCCACGAGACGGCCCGGGTCCGAGTGGAGCACCGCCTGCAGCACCTCGTGGTCCGGCTGTCTCGTCTGCACCATGAGGCGGCCACCGGCCGATCGTGGTCCCAGCAGCCGGGAGGCGCGCACCAGCAGGGCCATGGCCTGCTCTGAGGTTCGCATCCTGGGCGCCAGGAGTTCCTGGTCGAACTCCAGGAACACCACCCGGGCGACCCTCCGCTGGATCCGGTGCAGGACGGCCTCGGTCCCGACGAATACGGAGGCTCCGCCACCATCGAGCAGTCCGGCATCGGTCTCGGTGGTCACCTCCAGGACCGACCGTCCCGCCAGGGCCTCCAACTCCTCGCGGACCCTCGACACGCCGGCACGCAGGTTCCGGAACCGGGTGGCACCACAGGAATCACAGACCATGGGACGCCCGTGGTCATCGTCCAGGGGGCACCGCAGGCGGTCCTCCACGTCCTGGACCATGGGCACCCGATGCGCCTCGCAGCGAGCCAGCTCGCCGCACCCGTCGCAGGCCAGCAGACGCGACCTTCCCTTCCGGTTCAGGACGCAGACCACCGGGTCACCGCCCTCCCCCCGTAGTGCCGGCACCAACTTCGGCGAGAAGAGGCCCGACCGGACCGGATCGTCCAACCGGCGGTCGACGAGGTCCACCACGGGCCACCCGGCCCTCTCCTCGGCACGCGAGGGAGCCAGAAGGCGCCCGACGTCGAGGGCCTCCAGCGTCGGGCTGGCCGAGGCCAGGACACACGGAACCCCCGCCCTCCGTGCCCTCTCGACGACGAGGTCCCGGGCATTCCAGGTGGGAGTCCGCTCCTCCTGGTAGGCCTCGTCGTGTTCGTCCAGCACCACCACGGCACGCAGGTCCCTGACGGGCGCCAGGGCAGCGGACCTGGCGCCGATCACCAGTCCCCCGGCGGCGGCACGTGCCCAGTCCCGTGGCATCAGTGCGACCGCCATTCCGGACCGACGGACCCTCGTCGTGAGTCGGGCGGCGGCGGCAGCCGTCGGAACTAGGACGAGGGCGTCGCCGAGGCGGGCTGCGGCCAGCACCAGGGGCATGGGGTCGGTCGCCGGGGGGAGGCGGACGACGGTGGGGCTGCCATCGGGCGTCTGATCCAGGGCACCTGTCATCCAGCGGGCATCGGAGTCGGGAACGACCACCGGTCCGGGTGGTGCCGGTAGGGCCTCGACCACCGTGGGCGGCGATGCGGTGGCCAGGAATCCGACCACCGGACCCACCCAGCGCCGGGCGGCCCACCGGCCCAGGTCGATCAGGTTCGGAGAAGGGCCCATCCCGCTGAGACGGGCAAGGGGGCGGAGCGTGAAGCCGTCGGATGGCTCCACGTGGTCCTCGACGACCCATCCCCCGACCCTCCTGCCACCCAGCAGCACCCGGACCCGGCTGCCCACCCCCAGGAGTGCGCCACGTCCGTCGTCCTCCCACGAAGACGGGACCAGGTAGTCGAAGGAGCGGTCCACCGCTGCCACGTCAGGCATGACCCGCACGACCCGGACGGGGACATCGGCCCCGCTCCCGACGGTCGTGGTGCCACCGGTGGTGTCACGTCTTGATCGGGAGGCGGACCGGGATGCGGGCCGGACGGAGCCATCGGCTCCTCCGGTCGACGGTGGACCGACGTCGTCGAGGTCCAGACGACCCTGGTCGCCGGCCCCGCCTGTCACTGAAGGCGTCGGCTCAGGCCAGGCCGAGGGCGGACCGCACATCGTCCACCCGGTCGGTCGCCTCCCATGAGAACCCGTCGCGCCCGAAGTGGCCGTAGGCGGCCGTCTTCCTGTAGATCGGCGCCTTCAGCCCGAGGTCGCGGATGATGGCGGCAGGACGCAGGTCGAACACCTCCTGCACGCAGGCCGTGATCCTGTCCGGATCCACCGTCTCGGTACCGAAGGTCTCGACCAGGACCGAGACGGGTCGGGACATGCCGATCGCATAGGCGACCTGCACCTCGCAGCGGGTCGCTGCACCGGCCGCAACGAGGTTCTTGGCCACCCAGCGGGTGGCGTAGGCGGCCGATCGGTCGACCTTGGACGGGTCCTTTCCGGAGAAGGCACCGCCACCGTGGCGGGCCATCCCGCCGTACGTGTCCACGATGATCTTGCGGCCGGTCAGGCCGGTGTCGCCGACGGGGCCACCGATCACGAAGCGGCCGGTCGGGTTGACGTGGACCTCGTAGTCGTCGTCGGCGAACTCGGCCGGCACGACCGGTTGGATGACCTGCTCGACGAGGTCGGGCCGGATCATGGAGTCCCGGTCGATCCCGTCGTTGTGCTGGGTTGAGATGAGCACCTTTCGCAGGCGTACGGGCCGGTTGCCCTCGTATTCGAAGGTGACCTGGGTCTTGGCATCGGGGCGCAAGTACGGGATGGTCCCGGCCTTTCGGACCTCGGCGTGACGCTCGGCCAAGCGGTGCGCCAGGTGGATGGGCAGCGGCATGAGCACGTCGGTCTCGTCGCAGGCGAAGCCAAACATCATTCCCTGGTCGCCGGCGCCCTGGCGGTCCAGCTCGTCCTCCTCACCGGAGGCCCCGGACCGGACCTCCTCGGAGTCGTCCACGCCCCGGGCGATGTCGCTGGACTGGGAGTCAAGGGCAACCATCACGCCACAGGTGTGGCCGTCGAAGCCGAAGTCCTCGCGGTCGTAGCCGATCTCGCAGATCGTCTTGCGCACGGTCTTCGGGATGTCCACGTACTTCGAGGTGGTCACCTCTCCGGCGACCACCACGAGCCCGGTGGTGATCATCGTCTCGCAGGCCACCCGGCTCTCGGGATCCTTATCGAGCATGGCGTCCAGGACGGCGTCGGAGATCTGGTCGGCCATCTTGTCGGGATGCCCCTCGGAGACCGACTCCGAGGTGAAGGTCCAGTTGCTGGTCACGTGTCGTCTCCGTTCATGGACCGGTTCGTTCTGTAAACGGTGAGAGCGGCGTCCAGAACCGCCCCTGCCACCACCCGCTTGTCAGCCAGCGGCACCTCCCGGGCGCCACCGTCGGCATCCAGGATCACCACGGCATTCGTTTCGTGGTCGAATCCCACCCCGGGGGCCGACACGTCGTTGGCGACCATCAGGTCGATGCCCTTGGCCACCATCTTCGCCGCGGCATTCTGGCGCAGATCGGACGTCTCCGCGGCGAACCCCACGAGAACCTGGCCGTCGACACGGCCTCGACCCAGTCCAGCGAGGATGTCCACGGTCGGCTCCAGGAGGATCTCCGATGGGCCTGTTTCCTTCTTGATCTTGTCCGTCGCAACCGTGACCGGCCGGAAGTCGGCCACTGCTGCGGCCATGAGGATGACGTCGGCCCCGGCGGCCCGTGCCCCCACCGCCTCGGCCATCTCGGCGGCCGTGTCAACCGCCATGACCTCGAGGCCCGGGGCCTCATCCAACCCGTCAGGTCGGGTGGTCACGCACTGCACCAGCGCCCCGCGTGATGCGGCCTCCATGGCCAGGGCGTGTCCCTGCCTGCCCGACGAGCGGTTTCCTATGAATCGCACAGGGCAGATCGGCTCACGGGTACCGCCTGCTGTGACCAGCACAGTGAGGCCAGCCAGGTCCCCGCCATCGGTGCCACGGGTCGCTCCGAGTATCCGTTCTGCAGCAGCGACAACGTCGGAAGGATCGGCCAGTCGTCCCGCTCCCAGGTCGCCACCGGCGAGGCGCCCGTCCACCGGGCCGACGATCGTCACGCCACGTCCGGTGAGGACCTCGACGTTCTCCTGGACGGCCGGCTGTTCCCACATCTCGGTATGCATGGCCGGACACACGATGACCGGTGCACGGGTAGCCAGCAGTGTGGCCGTCAGCAGATCTCCCGAGCGTCCCATCCGGTAGTCGGCCAGCAGGCGGGCAGTCGCGGGACACACGATCACCAGGTCCGCTCCCTGGCCCAGCCGGGTGTGGGGAATCGGGTGGGGCTCCTCCCAGAGGGAGGTCTGGACGGGCTCGGAGGCCAGCGCGTCGAACGTGGCCCTGCCGATGAAGTGCATGGCGCCCCCGGTCAGGACGGGTGCCACGTGGGCGCCGGCGTCAACCAGCCGCCGACATACCTCGACGGCCTTGTAGGCGGCTATGCCCCCGGTGACACCGAGGACGATGCGACGTCCGGCAAGTGTTCCCATGGTGGATGCCCGGGGGCGAGGGGTCAGGCGCCCTCTTCGCCCTCGACCTGGGCCTCGCCGGAGGGCAGGTCGTCACCGGCCTGGTCGGCCAGCTCGAGGTCGATGACGTCGAGGTCTTCGACCTCTTCCGGGGGCTCGATCGGCTGGATCTTGCCTGCCGAGAGCTCCTCGAAGGCAATGGAGAGCGGCTTGCGGGACGTCGAGGTCACCTGCGGCGGAATGGAAGACCCCAGGCCCTCTCCCAGCTGGCCGAAGTACGAGTTGATCTGGCGTGAACGCTTGGCGCTCACCGTGACCAGTCGGAACTTGGAGCCAGCGGTCTCGAGGAGGCCCTCGATCGGCGGATTCACAAGGCTGTCGTTGCGGTTCACTTGGATCCCCTGCGTTCCTCCGAGTGCCGGTTCCTGCGACCGCCACCCCCGTCCTGAAGCCCTTCCGGGCTACTCACAGAACGGTCCAACGCGGGTCCCAACGCTACCAGCGGGCCGCCTGCAACCGTCGGGCGACGGACCCGCCGGAGGCCCGTCGGAGAGACCCGGAAGGCAGCCCATGACCAGCCACGGGTCAGTCGTGGGAATCCCGGTGGTCCCTGATAAGCCCGGCGACCAGATCCACGGTCGCCTCCAGCTCGTCGTTCACCACCCGCCCATAGTCCAGCTCGTCGGCTTCCCGGCGTTCCCTGGCGGCCTCCTCCACACGGGCTCCGGCACGCTCGGGGTCATCCCCGCGGGCCAGGAGCCGGCGCCTCAACTCGACGTCGTCAGGTGTATCCACGAACAGGAAGAGCGCGCCGGGGAGGCGCTCCCGCACCTGTCGCCCACCTGCCACGTCGATCTCCAGCAGCAGGTCCCGGCCCTCGTCCGGGTCCGGCGTCGGGGTGCCGTACATGAACCCGAGGAACTCGTTCCACTCCACGAAACCGCCGTCGATCCTCCGGGCCTCGAAGGCGGCACGGTCCACGAAGACGTAGGCGTCCACGGCATCGTCCGGGCGTCGGGGCCTGGTGGTCCATGAACGACTCAGCACCAGACGTTCGTCGCGCTCAACGAGGGCCCTGGCGATGGTGCCCTTTCCAGCGCCCCCCGGACCGGAGAGCACCACGACCACGGGCGACCGAAGCCGCAACCCGTCAGCCACCGACCCGGCTCCGGTCGGGTCAGTCGGGGTCAGCCGAACCGGGCGACCAGCTCGGCGCGCTGCTTGCTGCCGAGGCCACGCAGGCGGCGACTGTCGCTTATACCGACCTCGTCCATCGTCCGCCGGGCCTTCACCTTGCCCAGCTTGGGCAGTGACTCCAGCACCGACAGCACCTTCATCTTGGACACGATCACCTCTGCATCGGAACGCTCCAGGAGTTCCGAAAGGGTGATCGAACCCATCTTGAGGAGATTCTTGATCTCCGCCCGCACCCGGCGTGCCTCCGCCGCCTTGACCAGTGCGGCCCGCCGTTGTTCATCTGTGAGTTGAGGTAGTCCTGCCATGCGCCGGACCCTAGTAGGGGCCGGGGCCCGAGGTGGGATGCCCGGGCGGTCTCAGGCCGACAGGTGGGCGACCATGGCCGCCGCCGCCGCCGCTGGATCCTCGGCCGCCGTGACGGCCCGGCCCACCACGAGGAGGTCGGCACCGGCGGCCAGTGCGTCACGGGGCGAAGCCACCCGGGCCTGGTCGTGGGTGGCGCCACCGGGCATGCGGATACCGGGCACGACCCGGACGAGGCGGTCCGACCACGGGTCGGTGGCAGGCAGGTCCGTGGCCGCACAGACGATCCCCTCGCAGCCGCTGGCCACGGCCAGGTCGCACCGGTCCCGCAGCACGCCACCATCAGCGACGTCGTCGCTGGTCAGGACCGTCACCCCCAGGGCACCGGGCATGGCCACCCCGGCGGCGGCGGCACCGGAAACCAGGCCATCGACGGCAGCACGCAGCATCGGACCACCCCCTGAGGCGTGCACGGTCACCCATCGGGCACCGAGGGCCCCGAGCACACGGGCGGCACTGCCCACCGTGTTGGGGATGTCATGCAGCTTCAGGTCGCAGAAGACGTCGAAGCCCGACTCCACGAAGGAGGTGACCGCCTCCGGGCCGGCGGCCGAGAACAACTCCAGGCCGACCTTGACCGTTCCGAACCATGGGCCCAGGAGTTGGGCCGTCCGCCGGGCGACCACGAGGTCGTCCACGTCCAGCACCAGACAGAGCCGGCGCCGGAGCTCCTCGGGCACCTCGTGGTCAACCATGTATCCCTCCGATCGTCCAGCCCGACAACTGCGTCGGGTCAGCCATGCGCAGCACCAATCAACTCCGCCAGGTGGGACACGCCGTGGTCGTCGCACCACCGACCCAGGTCCCGCAGGATCACGGCGGGCGCCGCCGGATCGGCGAACGTGGCGGTCCCCACCTGTACCGCCGACGCTCCGGCCAGGAGGAACTCCACCACGTCGACCGCGCTGGCCACGCCACCGACGCCGATGATGGGCACGGCCGGAAGAGCCTCGTGGGTGTCGAACACCGCCCTCACCGCCACCGGCCGGATCGCCGGACCACTGAGGCCTCCGCGGCCGGCCCCCAGGAGGGGTCGTCGTGCCTCCGTGTCGATCACCATGCCAAGCACCGTGTTGGCGACGGTCACCGCCTCGGCGCCGGCGCCGACGGCGGCCGCCGCCACATCGGGCAGGTCCGGGGTGTTCGGGCTGAGCTTCGCCCATAGGGGCCGACCAGCGGCGGCGGCGGCCTCCACGATCTCTGCCGTGGCCGTCGTGGAGTGCGCGAACAACGCCCGCCGGTCCTCGAGGTTGGGGCACGAGGCGTTCACCTCCACTGCCACCACCTCTGGCGGCATTCCGGCCAGGAGGTCGGCGGCACGTGCGAACTCGTCGACCGTGCGGCCCCAGATGCTGGCCACCACCCGGGCTCCCGTGGCGACCAGGTCCGGCAGGTCGTGCTCCAGCCATGCCTCCACACCCGGGCCCTGCAGCCCGACGCTGTTGAGCATCCCCGACGGGGTGGCATGCACCCGCGGTGCCGGATTGCCATCCCATGGTTCAGCGTGGAGGGACTTGACCACCACCGCACCCAGCAGTGCCGGGTCCAGGTGGTCGGCCAGCTCAAGGCCGTGACCGGCGGTTCCGGACGCCGTCATGACGGGATTGGGAAGCACCAGCGAACCGAGCCGTGTCGTGAGGTCCACGGCCGAACTGCGTCGCCTCACAGCAAACCGTCCTCCGGAGCCGCCACGATGCCCGCGTGGTATTCCTGCAGGGTCCTCACCGCCAGTGGGAACCTGCGCCAATCGGCCAGGCCACCGGCTGCCGCCAGGGCGGCGTTGGCCGTGGTGAGCAACGGAATCCCCATGGCCCCGGCGGCGGCACGGATGTGTTCGCCATCGGAACGCGGGCCCCGGCCCCGTGGGCAGTTCACAACCATCTGGATCGATCCCGACCGGATCAGCTCCACGGCGTCGACTCCGTCCTCACCCAGCTTGGCTACCACGGTCGTGACCGGCACGCCGTTGGCGACCAGGTATGCGGCCGTGCCACTGGTGGCAACCACGTCCAGGCCCAGGTCCAGCAGGCCACTGGCGGCCTCCAGTCCGACGCCCTTGTCCCTGTCGGCCAGGGACATGAAGACCGTCCCTGTGTCCGGGAGGACCCCACCCGCCGCGATCTGGGACTTCATGAACGCCAGTCCGGTCGTCATGTCGATGCCCATGACCTCACCCGTGGACCGCATCTCGGGTCCGAGCAGCGGATCGGCCTCGGGGAACCGGTCGAACGGCAGCACCGCCTCCTTGACGGCCACATGGTCTCCCGCCACCCGGTCCCGTAGGAGTCCCTCGAGACGCAGCTCGGCCAGGGTGGCTCCCATCATCACCCGACTGGCCACCTTGGCCAGCGGGACGCCGGTGGCCTTGGCCACGAACGGCAGCGTCCTCGACGCACGCGGGTTGGCCTCGATCACGTATACCTCGTCGTCCTTGACCGCGTACTGGACGTTCAGCGGACCCCGCACCTCGAGGGCCTCGGCGATGGACCGGGTGTGCTCTTCGATCCGTTCCACCACGGCCGCCGAGAGGTGCGGTGGCGGGATGACGCAGGCGCTGTCCCCGCTGTGCACCCCGGCCTCCTCCACATGCTCCATGACCGCCCCGATGACCACCTGTCCCAGGTGGTCCCTGATGGCGTCGACGTCCACCTCGGTGGCGTCCTCGAGGAACCTGTCCACCAGGACGGGCCGCTCCACCGACAGGCCGCCCTCGATCCCGAGACTTCCGAATCCACTCAACTCCGCCATGGCCCGGGTGAGCTGGGCGTCGTCGTAGACAATCTCCATGCCCCGGCCCCCCAGCACGTACGAGGGCCGCACCAGGACGGGATAGCCAACCTCGTCTGCGACGGCCAGCGCCCCTGCCGTGTCCACGGCGGTGCCACCGGGCGGCTGTGGGATGCCCAGGTGGGAACAGAGCATGTTCCACTGCTCGCGATCCTCGGCCCTGTCGATGGACTCCGGGCTGGTACCGGCTATCAGCCCGGGCGGCAGCGAGGCTGCCAGCTTCAGCGGCGTCTGCCCACCCAGCGAGACGATCACGGCTAGCGGCTGTTCGGCATCGATCACGTTGGCCACGTCCTCGGCGGTCAACGGTTCGAAGTACAGGCGGTCGCTGGTGTCGTAGTCAGTGGAAACGGTCTCCGGATTGCAGTTCACCATGATCGTCTCGAAGCCAGCATCGCGCAGGGCGAAGCTGGCATGTACGCAGCAGTAGTCGAACTCGAGCCCCTGCCCGATCCGGTTCGGACCCGATCCCAGAATCACCACCTTGGGACGGTCCGACGCCACGACCTCGTCCTCGTCCTCCCAGGCGGAGTAGTGGTAGGGCGTCTCGGCTGCGAACTCGGCTCCACAGGTATCGACCGTCTTGTAGGTGGGCCGCACCCCGGCGGCCTCCCGAGCCGAGCGCACCTCGTCGGCTCCCCGACCCCACAGGTGGGCCAGCTGGGCGTCGGCGAAGCCGAGGCGCTTGGCCCGCTTCCAGCTATTCCGGTCCATGGAGTCCATGCCCAGGTCATCCAGGTGGAGCCGCTCCTCGCTGATGGACAGGATCTGGTCCAGGAACCAGGGGTCCACCTTCGTGGCCGAGTGCACCACCTCCAGCGGTACGCCCCGACGCAACAGCGCCTCCAGCTGTGTGATGCGTGCCGGGGTGGCGATCGCTGCGGCGGCCAGCAGGGCATCGTCGTGGATCTCGTCCAGGGCCGCCTCGGCCGGGTCGCAGTTCAGGCCCAGACGTCCATTCTCCAGGGATCGCATGCCCTTCTGGAGCGACTCCGGGAAGGTCCGCCCGATGGCCATGACCTCACCCACCGACTGCATGGAGGTGCCAAGCACGCCCGAGGTGCCGGGGAACTTCTCGAACGCCCACCGTGGGATCTTCGTGACCACGTAGTCGATGGTCGGCTCGAAGGCCGCTGGGGTCTTCCTGGTGATGTCGTTGGGGATCTCGTCCAGCGTGTAGCCGACCGCCAGCTTGGCGGCGATCTTGGCGATCGGGAACCCCGTGGCCTTCGAAGCCAGTGCCGAGGACCGGCTCACCCGCGGGTTCATCTCGATCACGACCTGCTCACCGGTGGTCGGGTTCACGGCGAACTGGACGTTGGAACCACCGGTCTCCACGCCGACGCGGCGGAGGCAGGCGAACGATGCGTCACGCATCTCCTGGTACTCAACGTCTGAGAGGGTCTGGGCCGGGGCCACGGTTATCGAGTCGCCCGTGTGGACCCCCATGGGGTCCAGGTTCTCGATCGAGCAGATGACCACGCAGTTGTCGGCGCGGTCCCGCATGACCTCCAGCTCGAACTCCTTCCAGCCGGCGATCGACTTCTCGATGAGGATCTCCGAGATCGGGCTGGTTTCGATTCCCGACGACGCAGCCCGTTCGAACTCCTCCGGGGTGGAGGCCATGCCGGTGCCCTTCCCACCGAGGATGTACGCGGGACGTATGACGACGGGGAGGCCGATCGACTCCACGACCGACCGGGCCTCGACCATCGTGTGGGCGATGCCGGAGTCCGGCACCCTCAGGCCGATCTCGATCATGGCCTCCTTGAATCGGCCGCGGTCCTCGGCGGTGGCGATGGCCTCGGCGTCGGCGCCGATGAGGTCCACGCCGTACTCCTCGAGCACTCCGGCTTCCACCAGTTCCATGGCGAGGTTGAGGGCCGTCTGGCCGCCGAGCGTGGGAAGCAGGGCATCGGGCCGCTCCCTGGCGATGACGGCCTCGAGCACGTCCAGCCGGAGGGGCTCGATGTAGGTGGCGTCGGCGAAGTCCGGGTCGGTCATGATCGTCGCCGGGTTGGAGTTGACCAGGATCACCCGGTAGCCGTCCTCCCTCAGGACCCGGCAGGCCTGGGTACCCGAGTAGTCGAACTCGCAGGCTTGGCCGATGACGATGGGACCGGATCCGATGAGCAGGATGCTCTCGATGTCGTCACGGCGGGGCATCAGCCACGTACTCCCGCAGGGCCTGCGACCGCGGCCATCAGGTCCTCGAACTCTGCGAACAGGTAGCGGCTGTCGTGGGGGCCGGGGCCGGCCTCGGGGTGGTACTGCACGCTGAAGGCCGGGACGTCGCGGCTGCGGATTCCCTCCACGGTCTGGTCGTTGAGGTTGACGTGGGTGAGGTGCGCCGACGGGATCGAGCCGTCGGCCACGCAGTAGTTGTGGTTCTGGCTGGTGATCTCAACCCTGCCGGTGGCCAGGTTGCGGACCGGGTGGTTCCCACCGTGGTGCCCGAACGGAAGCTTGAACGTCTCGGCTCCCAGCGCCCCGGCCAGCAACTGGTGGCCCAGGCAGATGCCGAAGATCGGAACCTCTCCCAGCAGGGCCGTGATGCTGCTCCGGATCCCGGACAGCGGACCCGGATCACCGGGACCGTTGGAGAGGAACACGCCGTCCGGCTGCATTGCCAGCACGTCATCGGCGGACGTGTGCGCAGGCACCACGGTGACCTCGCCCAGACCGGAGAGGTGCTCCAGGATGGTCGCCTTGATCCCGAAGTCGTAGGCCACGATCCGTCGGGACCCGCCCGTGGAGGCAACGACCGTCGGAGCCTCGCGGGTCACCTCGGCGACCATGTCGATTCCGTCGGTGCCGGGCTCGGCGGCCGCGGCTGCGGCGAGGGTGGAGGCGTCGGCCGTTCCGAATGCACCCGGCATGGCGCCGGCATCGCGCAGATGGCGGGTCAGGCGCCGGGTGTCGATCCCGGCGATGCCCGGCACGCCGTTCGCCCGCAGCAGTACGTCCAGGTCGTCCGACGAGCGCCAGTTGCTGCGCCTCCGGGCCAGGTCACGCACCACGATGCCGCGACAGAACGGTCGTCGGCTCTCGTGGTCGTCCCGGCTGACGCCGTAGTTGCCTATGTGGGCGACGGTGAAGGTGATGATCTGGCCCGCGTAGGAGGGGTCGGTGATGACCTCCTGGTAGCCCGAGAGGACGGTGTTGAAGACCACCTCGCCGGTGGCCACCCCGCCGGCGGGCTCCGCCCCGATGGCCTCGCCCTCGAACACCTCGCCGTCGGCCAGGACCAGGGCGGCTTCGACCAGGCGCTGTCGGGTCACCGCCGAGCCTCGCCGTCCACCACGACCGGCACGCCTGCCCGGATGGTGTGACGGACTCGACCCCGGAGGGTCCGGCCCTCGTACGGGGTGTTGGAGCTGAGGCTCGCCATGGCCGTGCCCGAGACCGTCCAGGTCTCGTCGGGGTCCACCACGCAGAGGTTCGCCGGGGCACCGGGAACCACCGGGGCACCAT
>Ga0257111_1000167_pt1 | contig 26853 bp, 14 predicted proteins | sample LP_taG_6_FD_191567 | JGI IMG/M metagenome (GOLD analysis project Ga0257111, IMG submission 191567) | Marine microbial communities from Northeast Subartic Pacific Ocean, Canada - LP_J_2015_P26_500m | ecosystem: Environmental > Aquatic > Marine > Oceanic | place: Canada: Northeast Subartic Pacific...
TCTGATATTTTGGGGACATCTCGAGCCGACAGCGTTTCTCCCGATATGGGTTCGTATGAAAATAGTCTGGACTCACCATCAGCTTACAGCCCGGTTACCTGGCATGTAGCCACTACTGGAATAGACACAGTTGTATACAACAATATTACCAGCATCAGTATGCCTTTTAATTCCTTGCAGTGGACTATGGATCATGTACTGGAAGGTGACTCCATTATTGTTCACCCTGGGGATCATACGGGATCTGTTGATAATTGGGGCAAGTCTGTACATATCCATGGAAATGCATTTGCGGCTGATGAAGTATCCGTATTGGGTGAATTAGAATTTACCGGTGGCAGTAATTCTGTGAATATGCTGCGCGTCAGTAATGCCTTCGGTGATGGTTTTAATGTTTCTGCCGGTTCAATAAATATTGCTGATGTATTGGTGGATAATTCCAATGGAAAGGCGATTGTGCTCAGCGATACTGCTGATGCAACTATAGCAAGGGTTACCTTGTATGGTAATGGGTATGGTTTATATGATAATTCCAGTGGTTCTGTCACCATGGTTAATTCCATTGTTTGGGGGAGTACGAATGTGTCCGATACCGCTAATGTTGCAGGGAACCCAACTGTTACCTATTCTGATATAGAGAGCGGTGTTTCAGGTACTGGAAATATTGAACTTGATCCATTATTTGTTGCAGCAGCCAATAACAATTTTGAGCTGGATCTGTTAAGTCCCTGTATTGATTCTGGTGATCCTAGTTCACTCTATGATGGAGATAGTACTGTTACAGATATGGGAGCATTCCCGCGCTTGCGACAATTTCTTGCAGATTCATCAACTGGCGATGTGACCGTATCAGCGGATACAACGGTAATTATTACAGAGGATTTTACTGTGTCTGCATCTGACACCTTAGAGCTTGAAGCGGGAGCCGAGTTGTACTTTGCTCCTGGAGTAACGCTCACCATTGAAGGGACCTTGGATGCGCAAGGAACGCCGGAAGATGGTGTTATTTCTTTCCTACCTCTTCATCCAGATTCTACATTTGGTGGTGTAGTAATTTCTGGAGGAGACGGATCTGGAGGTGGTCATGGTGGTAGAGATAGTGATACGTATAGTTATATACAGATTAGTGGTGTAGAAGCCGATTCAGTACCACTTACAATCAATGGTTCAGCAACCTTGGAGCATGTAACTATTGCTGGAAATGGCAATGCAGTTTCATTATCTACAACAGGTACTGTAGATCTTAATTATTCTATTTTAGAGGGCCAGGCAGATGGTACCGTGAATATTCTTGGTTCGTTTACCAGCAGTACGGATCAGTTTTTAGATTATCCCAATGATGATTTTACCTTAGTTGCAACTGCTGCAGGAATTGATACAGATACAGAAAAGACAGATCCAGACTATACATATGGAGATGCCGGGGCATTTTACCATGATCAAAGCAGTTATCCCGTAACATCCATTACCGTACTTCGTCCAGCTAGTGGAGACACGGTTCTAGCGAGCCCGGATACGAGCACAACGGTTGGATTGACATCAAATATTCAGTTATTTAATACATATGGTCGTTATAAAACGAAAGGGGCTGTTACATGGGCATCGGTGAACAATACGGGATCATTTTCCATCGTTTCTACTGATTCTACCGGTTTGAATGGTGTTGTAAGTAATCAGTATGTAACAAGTACTGTATCTGATAGCTATAATTCATTTACTGTTTCTGCAGATGATGCATCTTCTACTTCTGGTTTTTATCTAGTGGAACCCGGTAGTCCAGATTCTGTACAGTTTGATGTACAATCATCCTCTATGACACAGTTGGACAGTCTAACCTTTACAGCAAATGTGTACGATCAATTTTCTAATTTGGTTCGACTGGATGAGAATGTAGTGTGGAGTATTAATTCGGTTACCGGATCTGGTGATGGATATCGCTTAAGTTCTGATACCACGGCAACAGATACTTCTGGAAATGCTGCGGTTGTACTATATACTGATCCTACAGATAACACATTAAGCGTTGGAGATCAAGTGACTATTACTGCCACATCAGGTCTTGGATCACATGTTAGTTCTATGGTGACGATTATTCCATCCGATATATATAATCTGACTCTTGATGAAGATTTGACAGCTGAAGAGCTGGGGGTATCTGCAGATACTGCTTACATAGATTTTTATACTGCATTAGTGGATACTTTTGATAATCCACTAGAAAATGTAGAAGTATTCTGGGAAGTAGTTACTGGTTCCGGAACAGGTGAAAGCTTAAGCGCTGGAACTAGTAATACTAACTCACAGGGTGTTGCAAACACACGGTTAAATACAAATACAGTATCTGGGTCAGAGTATCAGGTTCGCTGCTGGGTAACAGAAAGCTCATTATTAAATGCGTTTGGTAGTTTTGAGGGGTTAGTAAATAATACTAATGCAAATAGCGCCTCTAATCAATCTGTTGTAAATAACATATTATCGCAATCTACTATTCGTTCTATTTCTCAATCAGGTAAGCGGGGTGTTTCTGATCGATCAACCCGGGATGAAGAAAGTCATCTTAGAGCAAGTCAATTTGTCCCAGTCCAAATTAGTGAGTCATCTAATATAAGTCGCAATGTAAATCGTGTTGCAGCATATGATTTAGATGATACATCGTCAGTCGTTCTTGTATGGCCAGGGGTAACCGCTTCTTTAAGCGGCGTTCCGCAGGGAGCTGAAGATTTAGAGTTAGATGAACAGTTTGGCTTTACCTTGGGCGCTCTTGATCAATTTGGGAACCTTGTTCGTGATAATACTTCTATTGCATGGGAGGTAAACCCTTCATCTGCAAATGTTTCTATTGTTAGTCAGGATAATGTAACTACGGATGGTCAAGCAGTAATTGCATTACAAGTTGCAAGTAACGCAGCATGGGACTTTTCATTTAAAATTATCGCAACGGTAGAAGGGGTAAGTGATTCTACTGGATCGTACCGGATTGATGATATTACCGCTCCTGCTTCGGTTTCTGCTTTAAGCATTAGTCCTTCTGTTTGGACGTCGAATAATGATTTTACTCTTTCCTGGACAAATCCATCGGAGCATTCTGGTGTAGCAGGGGCTCATTATGAAATTGAGGGAGAATCTTCAGAATATGTTGCTGGTTCAGGTATACAAACATTGAATTTTACCATGCCTGCAAACAACTCTCGTACAGTAAAATTATGGCTACAGGATAACGCAGATAATGAAGATGAATCTAGCGCCATGACCGTTACTTCAAAGTGGGACGATACAGCTCCACAGACATTTGATCTAACACTGCCACTAGCTGGATGGTACAAGGAAACAGAATATCGTTTTGAATGGGAAGCTTCAAGCGATGTCACTTCTGGTCTCAGTCATTATCTGTTCTCATTGAATGGAGGAAATGAAACGGCGGAAATTTCACCAGACTCAACAGGGATTTCGCCTTCATTTGGCCTCGCTCAAGGATCGCATAGTTGGACAGTAACTGCATATGATAGCGCAGGGAATGCTATGGAGACATCCAACCCGCAAACAATTAATGTAGACCACACTATTCCTGGGATTACGCATAATCCAGTTTTGGAAGCAGTAGAGAATACCGCTGTTGTGATTAATGCGGTGTTTACAGAAGATGGATCAGGTCAATCGGGGATTTATAAAGCCGAATTATATTATCGTCGTGGTGGTGAAGCGAATTGGCAGCCTCCTGTAGATATGTCCACATTAAGTTCGTATCAAATTGCAAGTTCCTTCTCCACATCATCAGGAATTGAATATTATTTATATGCAGAAGATGTTGCCGGGAATACAACCAATAAACCTGTAGTAGGCTTTACATCAATTTCTGTTACCATACCGAATGGTCTTGCAAGTACAGATCGTTGGCCAACTGGTGTGCCAAATGGAGCAGATGTGAGTAATTATCAGATATGGTCTTTCCCTGGAAATCCAACAAGTACTTCCCCGGTTAATCTTATCGTAGATGATATGCCTGATGCAGCTTTTGATAATACGAAGTGGAGAGCCTTTTCCTATGCAGGATCTGGGGCGTGGACAGAGTTTGAACAGCTGTCTTCATTAAATAGTGGAGAAAGTTATTTTATTCTTATAAAAGATCCTGGTTTTAGCATAAATACAGGACAAACATATACTATTACTACAAATCAACCATATCAAATCAATTTAACTAGTGGTGATTGGACTTTCATCGGGAACCCATTTGATTTTTCTATCCCATTAAGCTCCGTGCTTACGGATGATTCCACATCTCTATCTGGAGATCAGAATTTTTATACATATGATGGTGGTAGCTGGACCAACGCTTCTTCTTTAGAGCCATGGGGCGGATATATTTATAAGTCATCTAGTGCATCTAGCATATCTATTGATCCAGGCGCTGGTAGTGGAGGATTATTAGGAAGAAGTGCTGCTGATCCAGAAATTATTCTTGAATATGATGAGTGGTTAATCAATATATCAGCTCGAAATGGATTAGGTAGAGATCAATTTAATGAAGTTGGTTTACTGCAGGGAGCAATGGATACATATGATAATCAGGATGCTTTTGAACCTCCATTAGTTCCAGGTGGTATTTCGGTTCGAATAAATAATAGGGATTGGCCGGAGAATGGAGATACCTATACACGAGATATTCGTATGCCAAAAGAAGAAGGAGAATATTGGGATTTAGAAGTCATAGCCCAAGATGATGAGCATAATGTATATCTTACTTTTGAAGATTTAGATTTAATCCCAGAGGATTTAGATGTATTTGCGATAGATGTTACTCTTGGTATTGCCCAGGACTTACGATGGAAACATGTATATAAATATGCAGTAACAGATCCATCACAGAAGCATGAAGTTCGATTTATTGCAGGTACCAGAGAATTTTTACAGAAGAATAATGCAGGGATAGAGCTTTTCCCAGACCGCTATGCATTAAGTCAGAACTATCCAAACCCATTTAACCCGCAAACTTCTATTCTACTTACTATGCAGGATGAAGCCAATGTAAGTCTCGTGGTATATAACTTATTAGGGGAAGAAGTTGCAGTACTAGCCAATAATGAATATCGACCTGCAGGTTATCATAATTTTATCTGGAAAGGATTGAACAAGGATAACGAACGTGTCTCTAGTGGTGTATATTTTTACATGGCACGTGTTATATCGCCAAAAGGAGAATTACTCATAAGCGATACGCATAAGATGATCCTTGTAAAATAAGATTTCTTTTATGATCAAAAAGGGCAGATTTACTGCCCTTTTTTATTATATTAGTTTCAGTGAATAAATAATTTATAGGTAGTATCTAATGGTAAAACAAACAACACTCATATTATCGTTTATAACTGCTCTATTAGTGGTAGTTGTTTTTGCTAATCAATCTGGAGCAAAAAAGTTTGGAAAAATTTCATTGCCACTTGGAAAAGTTGAGGTTCAATCTGGTGGAGCAGGTGATTGGGTAAAAGCAAAACCAAACTTTCCAGTAAGTGAGGGAGATATTATCCGAACCTTAGCTAAATCACGAGCGGAAATCACATTAATTGGCGGGGGAAAAATGCGTATTGGAGAAAATTCAGAGTTGGTTCTGAATAAAGCCAGCGTAAAACCAATGGAGAAGAATTTCAATGCCAGTTTAAATAAAGGAAATATATGGGTTTCTGCAAAAGCAGCATTTGGTGAAAAGAAGAATGTGTCTGTTCGTACGCCTACAGCTGTTGCAGCTATTCGTGGAACAAAATACAGGGCAAAAGCTGGAGGCGATGAAAGTGAGGTCTTGGTATATAATGGAAAGGTGGATGTAAACGCTGCAAAAAATGTAATTGAAGAACGCCAAGAAAGAAGAAAATCATTTGCGCCTGGAGGCCCAACAGGTCAACCAAAATTTACACTTGGACCGGTTACAGAAATAAAAGCACCTACCCAAGTATCTGGCCCCTATGAAGTAACTCTTGAAGAATGGATTACCCTAGCAGAAGGGATGCAGATTAACGTTCGGAAAGATGGGAAATATCATATGTTTGAATTTGATCAAGGAAAAGATGAGGATCTTGATTTTGTCAAATGGAATAAAGAACAAGATTCTAAAGAATAAACATTCTAAATGAATGATTTGTTAAAACGCCTTGGGGTTGGCGTGCTCATTGGATTGGCAGTGACCATGATAGTTGGAGCTGTTGTTGATAAATTTCCCGCAATTAGTAAATTTTTGGATAAATATGAATATCTATCATATGATAGTCGTATGAAATTCAAAGTAAGTACTGTGGAAGAAGCTTCCATAGATAGCGTTGTTATCATTGATATTGAACAAAACTCTATCGAAGGATTAGGAAATTATTTCGATTGGCCACACGCCTATCATGGTCAATTAATTGATGTGGTCTCTTCTGGAAATCCGAAGGCGTTACTATTTGATATCATTTTTGATCCTGAGAATACATATAATTATGAACTAGTCAATGCTCTAACCGATGAGAATGCTCCTCAAGAAGAAAATTTATCACAAGCGACACAACAATTTCTAGTCAGTAATGACCCATTAAGATTTGTTCAGTCTACTTATGAAAGCAATAAAGTATATCATGCACTAGTATTTGAACAAGAGGATACATTGAATTTTCAATATAAGATGGATAGCGAACCAGAAGGATATTCCCGACCAGATCATATGCTTTCTATCCCATTAGATCAGGCCAAGAGACTACCCCAGGCTGATAGATTAACCAATACCCACGTAGACCTAATTAGTGTCGCAAAACGTTCGGGAAGTGCAAATTTTCCACAGGATCAGGATGGTATTATACGGAGGGCGCCAACAGCAATACATTTTGATGGACCAAATCATGTATATCCTACCTTAGTTATGGCAGCAGCAATGGATATTTTGGGTGTTCCGGGAGATGGATTTGATTATGATTTTGATAATTTGGTGCTTCGTCTTAGCGATACTACGGGAGCGGTAGTTCGAGAAATCCCCATTGATGAAGAAGGGCGTATGTTCGTTAATTATTATGGACGATTTAAAACTTTTTATTATTTACCATATATGTATTGTATGGATCCCGAATTGCTTGATCCGACATATTGGGAAGGCAAGGTTGCGATGGTTGGAGCATCTTTACCTGGATTAATGGATTTACGTAATACACCGGTTCAGGAAACATTTGCAGGTGTGGAGATTCATGCAAATGTTATGAATAGTATTTTACAGAATCAGTTTGTCAAAAAGACAAGTCCAACTAAAAATTTTAATACTATTTTAATTCTTACAATTTTGACTGGACTTATCATTAGTTTTCCTAAAAAAACTTTATATACTGTTCCAGTACCAATTGTAGGCATGATTGCATGGTGGGCATTTACCCTTTTTCAATTCTTTAATCACCTGATCATGTGGGAAACAGTTCGTCCTATGTTATCCATTTTTGGAACATATGGAGGAGTTTTCTTATATAACTTTTTTGGCGCGGAGAAAGATAAACGGTTTTTGAAAGATACTTTCAGCACGTATATATCACCTACATTAATTGATCAAATGTTTGATGCAAAGGAAGAGCCACAGCTAGGTGGAGAAGAAGGATACCATACAGCATTTTTTACAGATATTCAAAGTTTCTCTGCTTTTTCGGAGAAGCTTTCTGCTACAGATCTTGTTGAATTATTGAATGATTACCTGACTGAAATGACTGATATCTTGTTGGAAAATAAAGGGACATTAGATAAATATATAGGGGATGCAATCGTAGCTTTTTATGGAGCACCTGCCCCGGTTAATGATCATGAATATTATGCATGTAAAACCGCAGTGTTAATGCAAAAAAGACTTAATGAAATGAGAGATAAATGGCACGGTGAAGGCGAACGCTGGCCTGAAATTGTTCATAATATGCAAAATCGAATTGGAATTAATACAGGTCAAATGGTTACAGGGAATATGGGGTCAACTATGAGAATGAATTATACGATGATGGGGGACACCGTGAATCTAGCTGCAAGACTTGAATCATCTGCAAAGCAATATGGAATTTATATTCAAGTTGCAAATGAGAGTTACATTGCCTGCAAAGATAAATTTGTATGGAGAGATTTAGACTTCGTAAGGGTAATGGGAAAAACAGAGCCTGCCCAAGTTTATGAATTAGTAGCAATTACAGGGGAGGAAACCGATAAAGAAATAACATTTCTTAAAGCATATCACGAAGCATTAGCGCTTTATCGCAATCAAGAATGGGATAAAGCTAAGGAAGCGTTTAAAGCCGCTGATGAATTAGAAGATATGTTTGCTGGACGAAAAACGAACCCAAGCAGAGTATATATTCCTCGATGTGACCATTGGAAAGAAAGTCCTCCCGGGGATGATTGGGATGGAGTCTGGACTCTTACCTCAAAATAATAATTTTAATTTAAAGTATGCCTAGCGGTACACACGAATATATTCAAGATACCCGGAACGATAATATCCTCATATATATAAATGGAGAGATTATTCCACGTCCTAAAGCAAAAATATCTGTCTTTGATAGCGGATTTTTATTAGGTGATGGAGTATGGGAAGGGATACGTCTTCATAATGGACAGCTAGTTTTTCTTAAGGAGCATATGGATAGATTATATGCTGGAGCTAGAGAAATAGGAATGGATATTGGAATGTCTTCTGAAGATTTATCAAATAAGATTATGCAGACGATAGAAGCAAATAAAATGCATTCGAATATTCATTTACGTTTGATTGTATCAAGAGGAATGAAAAGGACCCCATATCAGCACCCTAGAGCAAATATAGGAGGACCAACAATAGTAATAATTCCTGAATATAAAATTGTTACGGAAGAGTCAAAGGATAGAGGATTAAAATTAGTTTCAGTAAACACAATTCGATCTTCTGACCTCACGCAAGACCCTAAAGTAAATTCACTTAGTAAGTTTAACTGTATACAGGCATGTATTGAAGCAGATCGTTTAGGCGCAGATGAAGGACTAATGCTTGATATGAACGGATACATTTCCACGTGTAACTCTACTAATTTTTTTATCGTAAGAAAATCAGAAGTGTGGACTTCTTCTGGTGAGTATTGTTTAAATGGAGTAACTAGAGGAGCAATTATAAATCTTTGTAAATCAAATAATATAACGGTGCATGAAAAGAATTTTCTTATTGATGATGTTCATACTGCCGATGAAGCATTTGTTACAGGAACTTTTGCAGGTGTCTTGCCTGTTACAAAAATCAATCAACATATACTCTCCAATGGAACAAAAGGCGCTATAACAGATAGACTTCATGGTCTATATAAAATGGAAATAAATAATCTATATCCAAAACAATAATTGACCATGAAACCTCTTCGGATAGCAATGTGGTCTGGCCCCAGAAATATATCCACTACGATGATGCGGTCATTTAGTTCACGTTCCGATACATATGTAACAGATGAACCATTATATGCGCATTATTTAAAGAGAACCGGGGTCAATCATCCTGGATATGAAGAAATACTGCAATCGTATAACACAGATTATCTCCACATAATAAATAATTTAATAAATGATATACCTTCTAATAAATCTGTTTGGTACCAAAAGCATATGGCACACCATCTAGATCCGTCAGATAATTTGGAATGGACAAATAGTTTTATGAATTGCTTATTGATTCGGGACCCTAATCGTGTAATAGCAAGTTTTTTAAATAAAAATGATTTAATGGATGTTGATGAATTAGGCTATTCTCAACAGTTAAAGTTATTTCAATATCATGATAATCAAATCCCCATTGTAGATGCAAAAGATATTCTCCTTAATCCCGGAGGTCTCTTAATGAGGCTTTGTTCTTTATTTGACATTACTTTTGAAGAGAAAATGCTTTCATGGGATAAAGGCCCAAATCCGCAAGATGGAATGTGGGGAAAATACTGGTATGATAAATTATGGGAATCGACAACTTTTTCTTTATACGAAGAAAGAGAATCAATGATCGATGATAAATACAAGGCTATTTTAGAAAAGTGCATTTGTATATATGAAGAATTACACCAATATCGGATCAAACCCCTTTAAAATAAATTATATAGTGTTTTATCTTTGGTAGTTTTATATGAATTTCTAGTATGAAATTCAATCGATTGGCCACCCTGTTCCGAAAGGGTGGCCAATTTTTATATAACAGTGTACTAATTAGAATTTCATTTTTCATTATTTTATGGGGGAGATCTTGAGCACTAATAAACCTGCGGTTTTATTACTGGAAGATGGTCGTGTATTTACTGGACAATCCTTTGGTTATGTTGGTCAAACAATTGGAGAAGTATGTTTTAATACAGGGATGTCCGGTTATCAAGAAATATTAACAGATCCTTCGTATTGCAAACAGATAGTAACCATGACTTTACCGCATATCGGTAACTATGGGGTAAATCCGGAGGATATTGAATCGGAATATATTCAAGTTGCTGGTTTTGCTATTAAGGAGGAAACTACTATTCCATCTAATTGGCGGTCGGTTCAATCTATTGGTGATTATTTGAACGAACAGAAAATTGTAGGTATTAAATCAATTGATACGCGAGCATTGACACGACATATTCGAAATCAAGGAGCTATGAATGGTATTATATCTTCAACAATAGTTAATGTTGAAAGATTAAAAAGTAAACTATCGAAAGCTCCATCGATGAATGGTCTTGATTTAGCAAAAGTAGTGACAACAAAGAAAAAGTTTTGCTGGCCAAAGAATAACAAAAAAATGTATTATAAAGTTGCTGCCATTGATTATGGCATAAAGCACAATATTTTACGTTTGTTAGAAAAAAATTCTTGTGATGTGACAGTTTTTCCAGCACAAACAAAAGCTAAAGAAATTATTAACTTCAATCCTGATGGTATTTTTCTAAGTAATGGGCCAGGAGATCCTTCTGCTGTTACTTATGGTATTTCAATGGCAAAAGATCTTTTAGGTAAGAAACCAATTTTTGGTATTTGTTTAGGCCATCAAATTTTAGCACTTGCCTTAGGAGCAAAGACATTCAAATTAAAATTTGGACATAGAGGGATTAATCATCCAGTAAAAAATTTACAAACAGGTATAGTAGAAATTACTAGTCAAAATCATGGTTTTGCTGTTGATTTAGAATCTCTGCCTTCTAATGTAATACCAACTCATATCAACTTGAATGATAATACTTTAGAAGGTCTGCGATGCAAAGATATCCACGCTTTTTCTGTACAATATCATCCAGAATCAAGCCCTGGACCTCATGATAGTAGATATTTATTTCATGATTTTATAAATATGATGAAAAATGCCAAAAAGAACTGACATAAAATCTGTATTAATTATTGGAGCAGGACCAATCGTAATTGGTCAAGCTTGTGAGTTTGATTATTCTGGCACACAGGCTACAAGAGCTTTAAAGGAAGAAGGTTACCGAGTTATTTTAGTTAATTCTAATCCCGCTACAATTATGACAGATCCTGATTTAGCTGATGCAACGTATATTGAGCCTATTACGGTTGATTATGTAACGGAGATTATCAAAAAAGAAAAGCCGGATGCAATACTACCGACCGTTGGTGGACAAACAGGATTGAACCTATCTATGGAATTATTTAAAGAGGGAGTGCTGGAGAAGTTTAATGTTCAATTAATTGGCGCCCAAGAAGATGCTATTGATAAAGCGGAAGATAGAGAACGGTTCAAAAAAGAAATGAATAATGTCGGCATTGATACAGCGCAAGGAGGGTTTGTTCGCTCTTGGGAAGAAGCCCAAGGGTTAATGAATGATTTACATTTTCCAGTTATTATTCGACCATCTTTTACCTTAGGCGGAACAGGAGGATCTGTAGCATATAATTATGATGAATATCAGCCACTAGTAGAAAACGGATTAAATGCAAGCCCGATGAATGAAGTATTGGTTGAAGAGTCTTTATTGGGATGGAAAGAATTTGAATTAGAAGTAATTCGAGATAAAGCTGATAATGCTATAATCATATGTTCTATTGAAAATATTGATCCAATGGGAGTGCATACAGGTGATTCAGTAACTGTTGCCCCCGCAATGACATTATCTGATAAAGAATATCAGAAAATGCGAAATGATGCAATATTATGTTTACGAACCATAGGGGTTGAGACAGGGGGATCAAATGTACAATTTGCCGTTAACCCTGATGATGGAAGAACTATAATAATAGAGATGAATCCACGCGTTAGTCGATCATCTGCTCTTGCTAGCAAAGCTACGGGATTCCCTATCGCAAAAGTTGCAGCAAAGCTTGCTGTAGGATATACGCTGGATGAATTGCCAAATGATATTACAGGGAAAACGTTAGCAGCTTTTGAACCCACTATAGATTATATTGTAACCAAAATACCTAGATTCGATTTTGAAAAATTTCCTACTGCATCAGGTCATTTGGGTATTCAAATGCAAAGTGTAGGAGAAGTCATGTCTATAGGAAGGACCTTTAAAGAGAGCCTACAAAAAGGATTTCGTTCTTTAGAAGTTGGTCTTGATGGATTAGAACCAAAACCTATTGCTGAAGGAGATCCTGATGTTGAACGCGCCCGATCATTAGATATGACCACACTTCGTTTTGCTACTGCATTTAGATTATTAAAGATACGAGAAGCATTTATTCAAGGACAATCTATTGAAGAAATACACGATATTACAGGCATTGACCCATGGTTTCTATTTCAGATACAAGAGTTAGCAAATCTAAATGAGTCATCTAGTCTAATAGAATTAAAAGCATGTGGGTTTTCAGATAAACAAATTGGAAGACTAAAAAATAAATCTTCTAACGATATAAGAGATGAAAGAATAAAGAAAGGCGTTGTGCCTGTATATAAAGTTGTAGACACGTGTGCTGCGGAGTTTGAAGCAAAGACACCATATTGTTATTCAACTTATGATAATGAAAATGAAATTGATCCCATAAATGGAAAGAAAATAATGATATTAGGAGGAGGGCCAAATCGCATCGGACAGGGGATAGAATTTGATTATTGTTGTGTACAGGCGGTGTTTGGATTGCAAGATTTAGACTATAAGACCATAATGGTCAATTGTAATCCTGAGACAGTAAGTACTGATTTTGACTTAGTAGACCGATTATATTTTGAACCTGTAACATTCGAAGATGTATTAAATATAGTTGAATTTGAAAAACCTGATGGGGTACTTGTTCAGTTTGGTGGGCAAACTCCTTTAAAAATAGCAAATTTATTGGAAGAAGCTGGAGTGCCAATTATTGGAACATCTCCTAAGAGTATTGATTTGGCTGAGGATCGTGAAAAATTTGGACAAATACTAAATAAATTAAAAGTACTATGTCCAAAATTTGGGACTGGTAGAACATTAGATGAGGTTGTTAATGTAGCAGAAAAAATTGGCTATCCTGTGCTAGCTAGACCAAGCTATGTTTTGGGTGGTCGTGCTATGGAAATTGTGTACTCTAAAGAACAGTTAATAGATTATATAGCAAGATCAGCAGATGTAACAGCAGGACACCCAATTTTAATTGATGAATTTTTGGAAGATGCGTTTGAGTTTGATGTAGACGCTTTATGCGATGGAGACGAAGTACATATTGGAGGAGTAATGCAGCATATTGAGGAAGCAGGGATACATTCAGGAGACTCTGCATGCGTTCTTCCTCCCTATCGCATTAAAGCTGATGCGTTGGATGAAATTATACGAATTACGAATGAACTTGCAATGGAGTTGAATGTTTTGGGCTTAATTAATGTACAATTTGCCTACAAGGGGGGAAAAATTTATGTACTTGAGGTGAATCCTAGAGCCAGCAGAACCATACCTTTTGTAAGTAAAACTACTAATGTGCCGCTAGCAAGAATTGCAGCGCAAATAGCAACTGGGAAAAAACTGAAGGATTTCAATTTACCTAGCTGGGATATGATAAATCATGTTTCTGTGAAAGAAGCAGTATTACCATTTAATAAATTTCCTGAAGAATCAATCTTTTTAAGTCCTGAAATGAAATCTACTGGTGAAGTCATGGGGATATCAAAAACATTTGGTGAATCATTTAAAAGAGCTATAATAAGTTCTGGGAATAAGATTTTTTATAAAGGAACAGTCTTTTTTTCTGTAAATGATCCAGATAAATTAAATGCAATTCCAATAGCCCGTGACTTGCAAGAATTTGGGTATAAAATTGTTGCTACCCATGGAACATCACTTGAGCTAAATAGAAATGGAATACCGGCTAAAACCGTGTTTAAAGTAGGAGAAGGGAGGCCAAACATTCTTGATCATATTATGAATAATGAAATTCAGATGGTTATCAACACTCCTTTAGGATCTAAGTCTCGTTATGATGAAGAAGCAATTGGACGCGCATGTATCCAGAAGGGAATCATGGCAATTACTACTTTATCTGGAGCAAATGCTGCAGTTCGCGCAATAAGATCTCGAAAAAGGAAGACTGTTAAGTCTTTGCAATCGTATCATTCTTTATAAGCATAATTTGGAAATATTGATTTCTAAAATTATTTTCTAATAAGGACAATAATATGAGTACTCCAATAACAAGGATAGCTTTTCATACAATGGGATGCAAAACTAACTTTTCAGAAACCTCTACAATAAGTAGCGAGATGCTAAGCTATGGTTATCAAAAAGTCAGTTATAAAGACGAAGCGGATATTTATGTACTAAATACATGTTCTGTAACTGAAAATGCTGATAAGGAAGCACGGAAATTAATCCGTCAAGCACGCAGGCTTAATCCTTATGCTAAAATTGCAGTTATAGGTTGTTATGCACAGTTACAACCTGGTCAGATATCTAGAATTCCAGGTGTGGATTTAATCCTTGGGGCAACAGAAAAATTTAATTTATTATCTCATCTAAATTCGTTAAATGAGAATAATGAATCAAAAATTATAAAGTCTCCTATTAATAATATTAGCTCTTTTCAGCCGTCGTTTACAAATGGCGAGAGAACAAGATCATATTTAAAAATTCAAGATGGCTGTAATTATAATTGTTCTTTTTGCACTATTCCATTAGCAAGAGGTAGAAGTCGAAGTGATACGATAAAAAAGACTGTAGAAATTGCTCAGAATATTGCTGATTCAGGAGCTAGAGAAATAGTTCTTACTGGAATAAACATAGGAGACTTTGGTTCTGTAAAAGATGAAAATTTTTTACAGCTTATCATGACTTTAGATAATTTAAAAGGAATTGAGCGGTTTCGCATTTCCTCTATTGAACCAAACCTTCTAAGTGATGAAATTATATCCTTTTGTGCAGATTCAAATAAATTTGTTCCTCATTTTCATATACCTCTTCAATCTGGAGCTGATTCAATCTTACAAAACATGAAAAGAAGATATAATACGGATCTATACAAATCTAGAGTGGAATATATTAAACAATTAATCCCTGATTGTTGTATTGGGGTAGATGTGATTGTTGGATATCCTGGTGAGGAAGAAGAACATTTTGAACAAACAAAATCATTTTTAGAAAGTATGGATATTTCCTATTTACATGTTTTTTCTTATTCACAGAGGAAGGATACTGTAGCGGCAACATTGAAGAATCAAGTAACGAAAGAAAAAAAAGAATATCGAAGTAAAACCTTGCATATCTTATCTAATAAAAAACGGACAGAGTTTTACAATCAATATATCAATACGATTCGCCCCGTATTAGTTGAACAATCAAAAAATGGGAAAATCCAAGGATTTACTGATAATTACATTAAGGTAAATATTGATGAAGACCTATCCTGTCGGAATACTATTGTTTCTGTATTATTAAATGAAAATAAAGGGGGTTATATGCAGGGGGAAATAATATAGATTTATTAATCCTTTTGCTCATAATCTGATATATCAGGGCATGTACAGACTAGATTTCGATCTCCAGCGGCATTTTCTATTCTACCAACTGGAGGCCAGTATTTATATTCTTTTAACCATTGTGCCGGGAAAACAGCCTCTTCCCTAGTATATGGATGACTCCAGTTATCTTTTGAAATACTTGCTACAGTATGTGGAGAGTTTTTGAGCATATTATCTTTAGAATCAGATTTTCCATTTATCACATCATTTATCTCTTTTTTTATAGAAATCATTGCGGAGCAAAACTTATCAAGCTCATTTTTTGATTCACTTTCTGTTGGCTCAATCATTAAAGTTCCAGGCACTGGCCATGACATGGTGGGTGCATGAAAACCATAATCCATCAATCTCTTTGCAATATCTTCATCAGTAATTCCCGATTCTTTTCTTATTGGACGTAAATCAATAATAAACTCATGCGCATTCAAGCCTTTTTCCCCTCTATATAAAATTGGGAAGTAATCTTCCAGTAGTTTTGCCATGTAGTTTGCATTTAAGATTGCAATAGATGTTGCTTTTTCCATTCCAGTATTTCCTAATAGCACCATATAACTCCAACTTATTGGCAATACCCCAGCACTTCCCCAAGGAGCAGCAGATACAGCAGATATTGCATCGGAGGAATCATTACAAGAGATTACTGCATGTGATGGAAGAAATGGAGCAAGATGTTTTACAGCGCAAATTGGACCCATTCCTGGCCCCCCACCACCATGTGGTATTGCAAATGTTTTATGTAAATTAATATGGCAGACATCAACCCCAATATCGGAGACCCTGCTAATGCCAACCATTGCATTCAGATTTGCGCCATCCATGTATACTTGCCCATTGTAATCATGAATAATAGAGCATATTTCTTGAACAGTATTTTCAAATACACCATGCGTTGATGGATATGTGATCATAAGCGCAGCAAGATTATTTTGATGTTGTGAAGCTTTGTTTTTCAAATCATCAACATCAATATTTCCGTTGGAATCACATTTAATAACAACTACTTCCATACCAGACATGATTGCGCTAGCAGGATTTGTACCATGTGCCGACTCAGGTATTAGACAGATAGTTCGATGGGTATTCCCTTGCGAAAGATGAAATGCTCGAATCACCATTAAGCCAGCATATTCACCCTGTGCTCCAGAATTAGGCTGCAAAGAAACACTGGGTAATCCAGTTATATCTCCGAGCCAATTTGAAAGATCATCAAACAAATGTTTATATCCTTGAGCTTGGTTTAAAGGCGCAAATGGATGAATTGCACCAAATTCTGGCCAAGTAATACCAATCATTTCTGAAGTAGCATTCAATTTCATTGTGCAAGATCCTAATGGTATCATGCTAGTATTTAAGGACAAATCTTTTGATTCTAATCGATGTATATATCGAAGCATTTCTGTCTCTGAATGGTAACTATTAAATACAGGATGAGTTAAAAATGATGAATTTCTTCGAAGATCAGATGGAATATTTGATTTGTTATTTTCTTTATGTTCAACCTCAATAGCAGATAATAATAGTTTTAAATCCCGAGTCGTTGCTGTTTCATCCATTGAGATACCTAATGAACCATCTGAAAATTTTCTTATGTTAATATTATGTTTTAATAATTTTTCTATTGTTTTATCTGGGCCTGTAAAGTGAATTGTATCAAAAAAGGTATCATTTAGTATTTTAAATCCAGCATTTGATAAGCTTATTGCTAAATCACAAGTATGCTGATGTATAGTTTCTGCTATTCTTTTTATCCCTTTTGACCCATGATACACCGCATACATTCCTGACATAATTGCTAACAATACCTGAGCAGTACATATATTTGATGTAGCTTTTTCCCTTCTAATATGTTGTTCTCTAGTTTGCAATGACATTCGATAAGCCTGATTTCCATGCGAGTCTATTGAAACACCTATTAATCTACCGGGTAAAAAACGTTTGAAATTGTCTGTAACTGCAAAAAAAGCGGCATGTGGCCCTCCATAGCCCATAGGAACTCCAAAACGTTGTGATGAACCTATAGCAACATCTGCTCCAAGCTCCCCAGGGGGCTTTAGTAAAGCTAGGCTCATTAGATCAGTTGCTACAATTACATAAGCAGATTCTTTATGGGCAGCATTTGCAATCTCTTGGAAATTATTGACTGAACCATTAGTGTTGGGATATTGTAGAATAGAGCCGAACACTTTATTATCAAAAATAAAATTACTTTCATCGTGCAATTGAATAGATATTCCTAAAGGTTCTGATCTTGTTTTCAATACATCAATGGTTTGAGGATGACAATTATTCGATACTAGAAATACATTTCGATCTTTGCTCATTCTGAATGCCATTATCATTGCTTCTGCAGCAGCGGTGGCTTCATCTAATAGAGATGCATTAGAAATAGGTAATGCTGTAAGATCACAAACCATCGTTTGAAAATTAATTAAAGCCTCAAGTCTACCTTGACTAATCTCTGCTTGATATGGTGTATATTGAGTATACCAACCTGGATTTTCTAATATATTGCGCTGAATAACAGGTGGCGTTATACAATCATAGTAACCCATACCAATATATGATTTCATTATCACATTTTTTTCGGCAATTGTTTTTAATTTTTCAATTAGTCTTGTTTCAGATACGCCATCACCAATGTTCAATTTTTTTTTTGAACGGATTGATTTCGGAACAGAAAAATTAATTAATTCTTCAATAGAGCTTAGACCAATCGTTTGCAGCATTTGTGTTATTTCACCTTGGTTTGGACCAATATGCCTGTCAACAAACTGATCGTAAGAATCGCCGCCTTTATCCTTTTTCATCTTTTTAGATTTTTGCTGAAAATCGCACCCAACAATAATTCAGTGCAATTATAGCTATTATTATTAATGAACTTCCGAGCGTTGCGCCAGGGAAAGCTGGGGTTATGATTTCAGATATTAAATTTATAATCGTAAGAGAACTAATAATAAACATTGTCAGTTCAGGGTTATAGCGTAAGGTGGATATATAAATCCATCTAAATAAAATGCCAACAATGATACCGCTTAATATCCAACCACCAATTCCAGTAATATTATTTGAACCAATTATTATTAGCCCAAAAAATATAAATAGCATTGAAAACAACCCTTTTTTAACGGTCCATGATTTTGTTTTTTTTGATATAAATAAAACAATAAATGTTGTGAAGCCAGCAGACGCAAGAAATCCGCCAAGATTATTTAGTATGCTTAAAAATGGAACACTAGATGCGCCGTTAAATAGATTTGGCCATTCTGGAGATAGGCTTGGTTGAAGGGTATTTGTCATCGCAAAAACACCTGAAAGACCAATTCCAATTAATATGCCTTCAAGCAAACCTGGTTTATCTTTATTCTTTTTTTGTTCATTTATTTGAAAATGACTAGATGCAACAAGTATACTTGGTATCATTGATATAAATAAACCACCAACAATAGTTCCAGCAATTAAAACTCCTAACTGATTATTATATGGTTGTGCGGTAGAAAAACTTGCAATTAAAGAAGGCAATTGATTAATAAATGAAACTATTCTAATAATTAATAATGGTGAAAAAATATATAACACCAACATAGTAGTAATTTTATTATTTGTCCAATAGATAATCCCTAAAACAACTGCCGTCATTACTAAAATATTTAATAGTAGAGACATAGAGTTTGATGCTACATCTAGAATAGCACGTTGATCTTTTTCATTTCTCTCCCATTCTTCTGGAACAAATATAAATTTTTCATGAGTTTTGATATTATCACCATTAATTAATACTCGTATCCGTTTATCCCCATCATAAACTTTGTTAGGAGCGATATCTTTGAATATAAACTCCCAATCCGTTCTTTCAGGTCTTTTAGATGGTTCGGCAGAAATAAGTTCTAGAACATTATCTGTCAAATTGTAGTATTTAAGTATTGTATTTAATGCAAGTTCTTCGGCTTCTTTTTCACTTAACTCTAAGCCCTCTTGATTCTCTGGTATCTTATGATTAATACGTAAAGGAAGTCCTCGGTTATTTAAATCAATTAAATACTCTTCAGCACGCTCATTTAGATCTCCATCAAATTTTGCAAAGCGTACAGTAAATCCAGGTGTATCTATATAATCACCCATTAAAAAATTATATACTTCTTTTCCTGCAGTTTGCCAAATAAATCTATTTTGTTTTCCTGGAGCAGCAGGGCTTACTGAAACCAATCTATTCCATTCATCACCCAATTCTATTCCGTTTTCTACTAGATATTCTTCTGCAATAATAATTGCTTTATTACGATTTAATTCAAGACCAGGTGCATTTTTATCTGTTTTGAATAGAAACAATAAGACGATGCCTAATGCACCAAATGCAATCATAATATTTTTATTCTGTATATTATATTTTGGAATCTTAACGGAAGTTTTTCTCGATGAGGTTTTTTTTAGTGGTGGTGCGTTAAATGAGCTATTATAGAATTTATTATCTAGCTCTACCCAACTTTTTTCTTTAATTCTGCCAATAATTACTATCCATACTGGAATAAGACATAGAACAAATACCATTAATTGATCAAACCACATACCTGTTGCAGTAGATGAAAATATTGGTATTGACATTAACACAGCATCATAGATGAAGTGTGAAATAATAGCTGGTAAAAGACCAAATTGCAAATATAGCACACCAAAAATAACAGATGGCATAATTAGCTCAACTAAACGTGCATACGCTGGATATGATGGATAATTTGCGTGAGCGGCTGCAAAAATTAACGATTGAATCACAAATCCAATTATTATCCATTGTTTTCTACGCCCTAAACGATCTCCAATAAGCGCAGCACCAGCAATGGGGACTGCCCGAAAAAGACATTCTTCCCAAAACCCAGCACCTAGAGCTCTGCTAACTGACGATATCCACGGGAAAGGGGTTGCAATTACATCAGGGTCAAATAATGTTGAAGCAGGATCCCACCATCCAAATAATTTCTTTGTAAGAAGATAAAAAGTAATAACAAAAGCAAGATCGAACCCAATCATGAAATAGCCACCCACTGTTCGTCCTAATACTTGGATTGAATTTGACGCGCCTTTAGACCATAAATTCCAAAAATTGATTTGTTGGGGAAAGGCTCTTCTTGTAAGCGTTTCTCCTGCCATGAATGATAATGAATAAATAATACTCATCAGCAGTGTATTTGCAACCAAAGAAAAAATATTTTGAACAAAAAAGCTTTGTTGTGATAATGCGGTCGGATAATACATCCACATTAACGGCCAGAAATTAATTTCACCTAATGCGCCAAATACTGCAACAAAGGTACCCCACAGCATGGCTTGTTTCCAAACAACCCAACGCTTTCTCATCATGATAAAAAGACCAATAATTACACCGCCAAATCCATATAATAAAAGCATTACCATACTAGCAGAAGATGCTATAGTATTATTTGCTGAACGCATTTCTTCAAAACGCCTAGTGAACGTTTCAGGAATTTTTATATAATGTTTTATTTCAGAAACTTTTTCACCACTAACCATTGTTTTCAATCGGAAGGAACCATCTTCAATTGTTGCATCTAATCTTTCATACACAAAAGTATGGTCAATTCTTTCGCTAGGAAGCACTTCTTCAGATGCTTCAATTTCCTTATAATTTGAAAGGGCAATAGATGTATTTATTTGAACAAAATTTTCAGCGATTTCTCTAGCATCATTTTGTGATAATGATGCTCCTTTTTCATTCTCTGATAATATTTCTTTAAAACCATAAAATTCTCCAGCTGGTGTGAAAGAAATAATTGTTTCATTGGGTTCTAGTTCTTTGTAATGCCGAATTTTCCAAGTATAAAAATGATATAAATGATCCTTCATTAACATGACAACTTTGTCTGAACCTCCAGCATCTAATTCCACAAAATTCTGAGTTCTTGAGTCATGATAAAAAGTGGCTGCCTGATTATAGTTTTTAGGACCCCAATTATTAGCTTCGGATAGTGATTCTGCCTTACTAAACGCACTCTCACGATCCATTTTTAATTCTATATTTAAGATTGCAAATGCTTTTGGAAAGATTTTTACGCTATAGTACAATCCTCCAATAAATAATAAACAAGCAGATATCCAAAATATGGGTTTGCGCATTAACATAATTTCTCCAATTAAAAGTTCAAATAGAAGTCATAGAATATAAATTCTATAATAATTAATACAATAGTTATTGTGTTTTCATATAATAATTAATTAAAATTATTTGAAGGTTACTAGCATATTATTATTTATTAAGGATATTAGGGGCAATGAAAACTACCCTCCAATCTGTATAAGGATTTACAACCTCGCGAATCCCATCTTTGCCCCTAATGACATTTAATTAATTAGTCCACGATATTATTAATCATGAATAATCCAAATAAGTATATAGATGTTTCATTATCCATAAAGGAAAAAATACCTAGCACATATAAAAAGTTGCCTAATTATGTTTTTAGATTGATTGAAAGGATTATTTTACAAGATGAAATGAATTCCATTATCCAACAAAGCAGTCATTTGCAGGGGATAGATATGGTAAATTGGATTCTTAGATTTTTTGGTATTAAAGTTAAAGTTCAAGGACAACATTTAATTCCAATTAATGGAAGAAATATTTTTCCTGCCAATCATCCAACTGGTGGATTAGATGGTTTATCAGTCATAACTGAAATAGCAAAAATAGATACAAACACAAAATTTATTGTAAATGATTTATTAAGAGTTGTAAAAGGACTAGAATCTTTGTGTATTTATATTGCGCGCTTTGGAAATATTAATAGAAGGGATGCTAAATCAATTAACGAAGCCTTTTCTTCAGATATAAATATAATTCTTCACCCTGCTGGTTCTGTATCCAAAAGAAATCCATTGAAAATTTGTGATTTGGAGTGGAACAAATTTTTCATTAGAAAAGCTATCCAATTTGAAAGAAATGTTATTCCGATCCATATAAAAGGTTGTAATTCAAATTTCTTTTACAATATAGCAACTATTAGAAAATTATTTTTTATACAGTCTAATTTTGAAATGTTTTTGCTCCCTAGAGAAATGTTTAATAAAAAGGGCCATACTATTAGGATAACTTTTGGTAAACCAATTCCTTACAATACGTTTGATACAACTAAAACAAATTTTGAATGGGCTCAAAAAGTTAGAGAATATGTTTATTTAATTGGGAATGGAGAATATAGTTCACCAAATATGATCCCAGATTTTAAATCAGTTTTATAATGATGAAAAATGTAGAAGAAATTATCAAACCAATTTCTAAGGAAATTCTAATTAATGAATTAAAGTTTGCATTTTTTTTGCGCCCCACAAGAGTTGGAAATAACGAGGTTTATATTTTTTCTGCTGAAGAATGTCCAAATTTAATGCAAGAGGTTGGTAGGCTAAGAGAATTAACATTTCGAGAGGCTGGAGCAGGATTTGGGAAAAAAGTAGATATTGATCATTATGATACAGATAAATACCTGTGCAAACAGTTAATTGTATGGGATCCTGTAAATAATGAGATTGTAGGGGGATATAGATTTAACATTTTTTATGATTTAAAAAATAAACAGTTAAAAGACATCCCACTATTAAATAAATCTCTTTATAATGTTTCAGATAATTTTGTTTCAGATTATCTACCATATTTGGTTGAACTTTCGCGCGCATTTATTCAACCGAGGTATCAACCTAAAAATGCCGGTAGAAAAGCAGCTTTTTCACTTGATAATATATGGGATGGTCTAGGAGCCTTAGTTATCAAATATCCTTTCGCAAAATATTATTTTGGAAGATTTATTTTTTTTTCAAACTATAACTCTACTGTTCGCGATTCTATGTTTTATTTTTTTCAAAAACACCTTAAAGGAGACATATCTCTTTTAAAAGCAAAGGAGCCTTTATCGTTAGTAACTCCAATTAGTTATATGAAGAAAAAGATTAATTCGCTAGATGTAAAAGAAGATTTTAAATCTCTTCAGCTCATTGCAAGGGAGCATGAAACGATCATACCCCCACTTATGAAAAGTTATTACAATGCTTCTAATTCTTTAAAAGTTTTTGAGCCAGTATTTGACTCTCATTTTGGATCATCCTATGCTGCAGCAATAATTGTTACTATTAATGATATTTACCCTTCATTTGTAAAAAGATACATAACACCATATAAAAAATTTATTGATATCAACTAAGATATATATAGCCTGGCAGTGAATTAATAATAAAATTATTAATTGTGATCCCGGTGCGACTCGAACGCACGGCCAATGGCTTAAAAGGCCACTGCTCTACCAACTGAGCTACGGGATCATTGTATGCTAAAATGAGGTGCCAAAGTTAGCTATTTGTGAGCGTGAAAAGTATGGGAAATTATTATTCAATTAATATTATTCTGTTCCATAAAGACGATCACCAGCATCACCAAGTCCCGGAACAATATATTTATTTTTATTAAGCTTCTCATCTAATGCGCCAGTGAATATCTTAACGTCTTGATGATGATTACAAAACTCATTCATTCCTTCAGGTGAGGAAATTATACAAATTGAACAAATATCCTTTGCACCAAGATCTTTTAGCCTATCTATGGCATCAATCATTGTGCCGCCAGTTGCAAGCATTGGGTCCAAAACTATAAAAGTCTTTCTATCCGCTTGTTTAGGTATTTTAAAATAATAATTTAGAGGTTGATGCGTATTATGATCTCTTTCCATCCCTATATAACCAACACGTGCATTTGGGATCAGCCCTAACATTCCTTCTACCATTCCTAGACCGGCACGCAGAATAGGTATGAGGACAATATTATCTAATTCAATTTTGTGTCCTTTTGTAGTTGTAATAGGAGTTTCAATCTCACAGGTAGATAATGTGAGGTCTTTTGTTGCTTGATACGCAAGCAAGCTTGTTATTTCTGTGGTTAATTCACGAAACTCTTTAGATCCAGTTTTTATATCTCTCAGAATAGATAGCTTATGTTTAATTAAAGCATGATCAATAATATGAAAATTATTTGGAATATTCATTTTTGAATTAATCTAATGTCCCCTCTACGCATGTAGTATCAAAGCCACCTCTTGTATTATAAATTGTAGTCACCTGTATTTTATTTGTATTTAAAAGTTTTTTTAAATCATCATAAATTCTTTTTGTAGCTGCTTCTTGATAGATGCCAACATTGCGAAAAGATATTATATAATATTTCAACGATTTTAACTCAACACATTTTCCCCCTTCAGGGAAATATTCTATTTTTAAATATGAGTAATCAGGTAAACCACTAAAAGGACAAACAGCAGAAAATTCGTCAGTTTCTGTTATAATATATTGATTTGGGCTATCAAAAAGAAAAGTCTCAAGGTATTCAGGACTAATTAGCTCTTCCGAACCATATTCTATTTTTAAACCTTCAGCTTTTGGCATATTATTTATTTTGTGACCCCGGAAGGACTCGAACCTTCAACCAATTGATTAAGAGTCAACTGCTCTACCAATTGAGCTACGGGGCCAAGTCAAGATTCTAAGGTTAGTTAATTCCCCTCAGTAATTCATTTTATTAAGGGGTTATTGACCATTAAATACTCCTAATTCTTATTTCAAATATATGATTATCTAATTTATCTATGAAACTCTTTGAGTAAATAATAATGTCAAAATGTGAACACTTTTGTGTGAACACCCCCCATGCCTTGTTTGTACCCTTGTCTGTACTTATTTCCCCTAACAAATAATCCGCTCAGACATTTACCTATCCGGTACACCAAGGAGAGGCCGTTTCGGTTGGGGATATGGTGTCTTAAAATTTCCCCTTTAATTGTGTAAACATATATTACAAACCTTATACCTACCGCAAATTTTCGCAGTCTAAAAGAGCTAAAAAGAACTAAACGGATTTTTCAATACGAATTTCTCAACCGCAAAAGCAGATTGGGGGGCGACCCTCAAAAATATAAGAGGTGCACCCATTCTGAAATAATTTTTTAGAATTTTTTGACCCTAGACATTTAGCACTACTACTTTGTAATATTGCTATTATGAAGTATTTCCTAACACTATTGATACTCTTTCTTTCTGCTTGCAGTCAAAATATTGGAAATCTTTCAATCATCAGTACCCAGCCGACAAATATTAGTAATGAATATGATTCAATTGGTCAAATTCAAGGTAAAAGTAAAATTAAAATGTACGCACTCCATCCCCGTACGAATATGGCAATGATAAATGAAGCCATTCAAAATGCATTAGATATCTCAGGAGCAGATTTAATTACAGATGCGACCTTTGAACGTAACTACACTTTTATGTTTTATTTTTCTACTGATTATTTTGTTGTAACAGGGGAGGGTTGGGTAAAAAAGAAAGAAGATATAAAAAGAGAAAAAGAAATTATTGAGTACGACCCAGATACTGGTGAGCCTATTTATATTCCAACAAAACTGGTGAGCCCATTATTTGGGAAAGATGTATTATATCTAAAATCTGGTGATTTTATAAGAGGTAAATGTGATGGGAAGACTGGTAATTATATAATTTTTCAAATTGATGGAAAAAATAAGAAATATCATTTAGAAAAAGTGGAATTAATAGAGATTGATAATAAGAAATATTATTATCCATTTAATCTCCCAATTACTTCAACTTATAAATACCAAGGTTTGTCACCTATTACTAAGTCTAAACTGTACTATTATGCTGGTACTTGTGTGGGTATAATATGGTTAACGTATTATATTTTCTTCGAGCATTCGATGATGTAATTACAGGTAAATCATTATTAGCCCCACATTCGTGGGGTTTTTTGTTTCTAGACATTTAGGACTACTGCTTTGTAATATTGTCTTAATGAAACGCCTCTGGCTCAAATAAAGGATTAGAAAATGAAATGGTTTATTAAATGTATTAAAAATTATGCAGTTTTCAAGGGTAGGGCAGTTAGGCCAGAGTTTTGG
>Ga0257111_1000169_pt1 | contig 26509 bp, 16 predicted proteins | sample LP_taG_6_FD_191567 | JGI IMG/M metagenome (GOLD analysis project Ga0257111, IMG submission 191567) | Marine microbial communities from Northeast Subartic Pacific Ocean, Canada - LP_J_2015_P26_500m | ecosystem: Environmental > Aquatic > Marine > Oceanic | place: Canada: Northeast Subartic Pacific...
AAAATAAGGGTTCGGAAATACATTGACCGCCTCTAACTGTGCTGACAAATCATCACCGCTTGTTGCCATAGATCCAGCAGCGTCAATGGTGTAGGTGTCAACTCCAGGAAATAACGGATTCACAAAGTTGACGCGAAAGATATTACCAGATTCAAACGATGTATTTGTCTTATCAAATTTCAGCATCCACCCCATTTGGGTGTTTGAATAATAATCTGACATACCAGTACCAGTATAAGGCTCATACACTGGAATGATGAAAAAGTTTTTTGTGAAATTGTAACTGCCGGCAAAGTCCGGGTCCGCCGCATATACAGGTTTTGATCCCGCAGCCTGATAAAATGCAGCATTAATTTGCCTATCCTCTTCAATTGACCATACTTCAAAAGGCAATAGTATAGTATCTATTACACTTACAGAAGCATTAAAATAGGTTGCCACAGAACCGTTATCTGTAAATCTGAATTCAATATCTAATTGCAATGATTCTGATCCTGGCGCTACTGGCTTAGGCTCTAACGGAGTACCTTCAATAAATGCCGCCCAGGTACCAGAGGGACTAAGACCACCAAAAACAACAGCCGTTGAATCAAAAATATCCGCTATTGTTTCCGCGCTTGAATACGTCATCGGTGGATCAAAAGTAGCATTTCTGGCAGTGACAATAAATCCGTCTGTAATAGTGTTGAACAAGCTGTAGAGAGGTAATTGCTCAAAGGGCAGCGTAGAGAAATAATCTTCCGTTGCAGGGAAAATCGTATCTGTAGCCAATACATCACTGGCCGCATTTTTCAAGAACCAGTACGTTACCGAATCAACAACATCAAAAGAAAGTGCATACGATTCACCGGTTAGCTGATATGGGTCTACTACAATTGGGTCAAACAAGGCGTCTGACTGACCAGTATGCACAATCGCAAGCGTATCTTTCGTCTGGTTTGCTAATCCAGCACCCACGCCCGATGCCCCAGGTACTGCAATGATCGCATTGATTGGACTCTCGATCACGCGTTTTGCCGCATCAGGGTCATAGGCAAATGCTGTAACTGCAAAATAATACTTTCTATTATTTATAAGATCCATACTACCCAATTTATCATATGTGATTTCCATGAAATGTTTTAACCCGGAATCGGTACCAAATTGCGAGGGCAACTCCAGCAATTCACCCGTATTCTCATCCAGTTCTAAATCAAGAATTATCTTAGTACCATCTACAATATCATAAGTACCTACTCTTGTCCAGGGACCATTAAACGATGCGCCTTGGTAAATATTATAACCCTGGAAACCGTAACTTCCACAATCATAACCCTCAATAATATCACTACCATCTTCAAAAGAAAGAACCACTTTTTGGTCCAGCTGGGCCAATTCCACTATCGGTGAAGGGGGCGAACAAACATTAAAGTTGGCATCAAAAGCACCCTGAGCAAAGTTATCAAAATATAACATTTTTGTTATTGATTTGGCCCAGTTAGATCCAGCAGCGAGTATTAAGGCGCCAACTACTTCCTGGGTATCCCCAGGGGCGAAATAAAAAGGACCTGAAGTCATCAAGTACCGCCTGTCACCCGGAACATCATCAATCCAGCCTGAACCGGTGGTCGGATCACCATCATGAACAAAAATAGATGGCTGACCGGTAGTTGGATCAATAAACGGTTCTCCAGTTGTCCCTACAAGTCCATTCATATAATTATATGTTTCCTGAGCGGATGCTGGATCCGAGAAAATAGGATTCCCATTAATATATTTCGCAAAAGAAGTCATACCTAAGCGCTTCTTATCTGGAAAATCACGCAGATGATAACTGTTTTCCTTTGACCAGGTAAATATTGTGGACGTATCCCCAGGTGAATTAACCAGTGGTCCCTGAAAAAAGTCAGCACCAGCAGCCGGGACTTCCACACCATATGTATTATCCCCATCCGCATCATTATATGTGTATCCAACACTAAGATCTATATTACAACCTACAAGGTCATCGGTGGCGTCACCAACATCGTCATCATGCCACATGGAAACAAAAACACTATCTAATTCATCCGAACCTTTATTGATCATCACCCAGCGCACAAAAAGGATATTGCCCATTGGACCAGCCTGATTGAAACCAAAGAGGGATGTCTGCATATCCACATTCATCGGTGCTGTGCCCCACAGCGGTGTATGGGTTGCCGCATTGCCATCATTCATTACGTACCAGTGAAATACGTCCCCCAATATATCAGGATGATCACCATCGGCAGGGGTATAAACACCATCACCGTTTGCATCTTTCCAAGGAGCGCCATCATGGACAGGCCAATTAATAAAATCATCCGTTGGTAAAGATTTTGGAATATCTTCAGTGAAAGCGCTTGACCCCTCAACTACTGTAATAGGAAGACCTATAGTCATCGCTTGAAATGTAGCCCAATCATTTTCCAGAAAGGCATCTACTTCCTTTTTATGTATCTGATAAATATGCCCTGAGTTTGCATCGGCGGAACCAATGCTTCCCGGGACAAACTCCACCGTATACTCAGCGGCAGCAGTACGAAGCTCATCCACCCAGTCACCGCCTGGGGCCCTAGTACGACCACTGGCCAGCCATATACCAGATTGGAATACAGCTAGCTTACCGCTACCCTTGGGCCATTCCAGTCCGGAATTACCGGATATGTGATAACTAACAACGTCACCATGGTTCCCATGTACCGTACTGATCTGATTACCGTCCCAAACGACGTGCTCTACTGGAGAAGCAGCCATGACTCGAGCCTGGTGATCAACATCAACGTTTATATTACGCCCAACTGGTTCAGCGGACCACAGTAGTGTCGCTGTAAACATTATGATAAGCAATTGTCGATTGTGCCTCATCATTAAAATCTCTCCTTTACCTGGAATTATGTATCTTTATCAAATATTAGAAATCAACCCGTAAACCAATTTGCACCTGCCGCGGGCTACCATATCTCCCTGGACTGGTTATTCGCGACGTATACAGTTGTTCCCCTAATGCGGGACTACCAATGGACCAATCATTTACCCAGTTCTGGCCTGCCTGGGTGGTTAGATATCCGTCATTATTTGCCAATCCTGAGAAATTATATACACTCTGCACTGATTGGTTATTTAAAGCATTCTTTACAACACAAAATACACCCAGGCTAATATTATTAACCATGAAGGTTTTATCTATGCGTAGGTCAACATTGAAAGTGGCGGGCATGGTGCCAGAATTAAGGGCCGCTACTGGCTGATCTGATAACTGACCGCCAAATACTGCTGTCCTTGGTCTCGAAGGCGTATAACGCATACCGCTACCATAACGAAACAGCATATTGGCGCCAAAAAGCTTCAAGCGGCCTCTATTGCCGGTACGATAATCAAGCACGATATTAGCCGTATGACGCTGGTCAAAAGTTAATGGAGATGTAAAGGTGGGATCATTGCCGCCCAGCCAAGCAATACGGTAGCCCGTATCAGCATTAGATCCAGTGCCTCCTCCATAACTCAAAGTGTAGTTAGCATCTAACTTTGCATTGCCAAGACGACGTGTACGCAAGGAAAACGCCATCCCTTTGACCGTTGAAAAGTCACCATTGCTATACAGCGCATAACCAGTAGGTGAGGCGGCTACATTACGGATTTGTATAAAATCTTTTTTCTCAGTGTAAAACAAGGTCATGTCAATACTGATATCATCAGTGACCAACTGTTTGAATCCGATTTCATATTCCGTTGTCTTAGTTGGCTGCAACTCCGGATTCGAAGATGTCGTATAGTTCCCCTGCTGTATATTTGACAGAAACCTATTCCAACTAATATACAGGTTATCCCACCGTGCTGCCTGCAGATATTTCCCATACGTGGCATGAAAAGCAGTGCGATCTGTAATCGGAAAACCAATCCCTATCCGGGGACTAAATTGTTTGGATGGCGTGACGTCAACTTGATGGGCCAATCCTCGGGAATCATCATCAGTTGGCAAGGCCGAAGTATATTCCCGCGGGCCTTTTATACCATCGCCATCAACATCATTCCAATATACAGTTTCCGCTAGGTAGCCTTCACTATCAATTACGATATTTTGATTGCCACCGGTCAAAGGATTAAAGACCTTATTGGCGGGGTCAATAAAATCGTAACGCAGACCCACATTCAAAATCAGGTCATCCAGTTCAAATTTATCCTGAAAATAGGCCGCCATAGTAATCGGCGTCCGAGCTTTATTAATATCCTGCATTTCAGCCAGCCCTACGCCAGTTACATCATAGCCAACATTATTGGCATAGGCACTTTTGTACGCTTGATACAGATAATCATCCCAGTATCCTTTGTATTTATCGCCATTATATGTATCAGACGGATCTTGTTTATAATCAGCAATTCCATCCCCGCCTGTCACTAAAGCACCGGCACCATTATTATAATCTGGATCCCAAGTCCAACGATCACCACCTTCGGAATAGGGCTCATTGCTATTGAAATACATAGCCGCCCAGCTGCCCGATACAGAATATCTTTTAATTTGACCCTTTTCATAGTTTCCACCAATTTTAATCTCATGATCGCCAAGCTGCCATAATAGATTTGCCTTGACATCATCGCGCAGTTTTTCCGCTTTATATATACCAGTATAACCGCTATTTAAACCGGCAACTCCATAATTGGCAATTTCTACATAGGGTACTGGCCCTGATCCAGTAGCCCGGTTTAAAGGATTGATGTAGGTAGTGTCATAATTAATCTGTACAAAAGTCAAATCATCAGAGTTGTCCCAGTAATTTTTTGTTACGGTTTCCCCTGCCGTATTTTCATAAACCCAGGATGGTGTACCACTTAGATCATACCACTTGCCGCCCTGTATATATGGTACTTGTATATCGGATACAGTGCCATCCTCATAAACGAAATTGCCCCATCCATCTTTTGTTACCGGGTCATAGGAATTATCCTTGATAGACCCATGACTATATTGAGCAGAAAAAAACATTTGGTCAAAGCCAGGAACGGCTCCAGATAGACGCGCATAGACATTGTTTATTGTGCTTTCAGATTGAGAATAACGATGTTTGAGGCTACCTGCGCTGCTGGTACCATCCATAGTGCTGGCGTCATTGTAAAAACTGAATAGCGATCTATAGTGCGAATAATTTGAACTGTGTGAGTCAAAATATGTGCCACCAACCTTAAGCCGCATAGCAATAGGCAGGTCAAACAACAGATTCCAGTTAGCATTTGTTCGGTTATACCAATTATCAGCCCGGGGCCCATAAACAAAATCGATGTCATCATCACCAATACGAAGATAACTTGGAGCGGTATATGCACCATCACCATCATCATCAGTATATGATTCGCCTGCATCCCAAGTTGTATTACCATTGCGATCAGTGAATGGATCACCATTCTCAGGCCGGGCATTGGCTATATTTAAATCTTTGTTATATACTGGAAATGATCCCGCCGTCGGGCTGTCATCCTGCCCAATATATTCTATCGCACCATAAAATTTTATGAAATCCAGGCCGGGAATAGGGCCGCCTAAGCCGGCGGAATACAAATTATAACCATATGAATAAAGGGCATCTTTTTCCTTGCCGGGTTCTGTAGCGCCAACATCTGTCAAGAATTCACCCGTGACTGCTAACCTGTTACCGCCAGTTTTAGTGGTCGTATTAACAATACCCGAACCTGCCGCACCATATTCAGCACCAAAACCGCCAGCCTGAAAAGAAACTTCTTCGATACTTATATTAGGAATTGATCCACGGCGAGTAAGAGAATAAGGATCCACCGCGCTGACGCCATCAACATAATAACCAACTTCCTCTGAACGGCCCCCGCGTATGTGCAGCGTACCTCCATCATCAACAACGCTAGTTTGCAGGGCTACAACATTGGCATAACCACGAACCGGTAAATTTTTAATGTCTTCGGCACGCACAACATGTACTTCATTGGTGGCGTTAACCTCCAGGAGTGGCTTCTCCGCTGTAACAGTTATTGTTTCCCCCTCAATAGCTTCGGGTGCCATATTTATTGTATACAGATTTGTTGTCAAATCAGTGGTGGAGCGCACATTTTCTATGGTTATGGTAGCATAACCAATGAAGGAAAGCTTCACGATATACAGACCAGGCGGTATATCCAGTATAACAAATTTACCATCCGCATCAGTCGCTGCCCCCATGGGCGTATTTTCCAATAAAACGTTCACCCCAGGCAGAGGATTACCAGTTTCCTGGTCTAAAACCTTCCCAGTTATTTTCCCCGTCTGACCAGCTGTCAGGACGGCCGTAAAAAGAGTCATTATTACGAATGCCTTCACTAAATATTGATACATATAATTATGTCTCCGTTTTTTCAATGATTAAAAACCCCTCAATAAAGATACAAAATTTACTATCTGTTTTTATAGAGTAAAGGCAATATTAACAGGTTTTGAAATACGTGTCAAGCTATTATCAAAATTAAGTTAATGAAAAAATAATGGATTATAGAGGGCGGGGCACAGTTTATTAGCCTTGCATAAGAAAACCGATCCATGCCTGTTACAGCCACCGGCTAAGTCAAATAAGCATCCAGATAGCCATAAATAACATAATACTATTTTCAATAAATGTAGCCTTTGTCATGGGCAGGGTCAACGCTGTATCCAAACACGCGCAATGGATCGCTGATTTATTCATTAATGCCCGGGTTGCATCTACAGTAGTCGCCCCGAGAATAATCAGGGTAATGATTAGAGCAATATAAAGTTCTACCCTTAGAAGGAAAGCTAAAAACTAATGTAAAACAGACCCATGAAATCAGCTACTCTAAAATCGATTCTATTAATAAACAGGGCTGCTATTATTATATAAAAGAGCACCAGAAATAAGGGGAAAAGTTGTTTCAAATCCAATTTCGATGTTACTCGGGACTTATTGGCAGATAAAGACATATCATCCATTAGGATTGCCTCATATCCAGCGCTAGTAACAGCATTGATTAATGTCTGGGGCAATGCATTCCTTGAATGCGTAGTTGTGTAATGTCATTCATGATTTAACTCACGTAGCATTGATAGCGCCTGTTGATTATTAGGTTCCAAGGCAATTAGCTTGCGCAGATATATCTCTGCTTGAGCAAATTGACCCCGTTCACGACTGATGGATGCCAGCGTACCATAGGAAGCACTGAACTTTGGGTCCACAGCTATTACTCTTCTACTGTAATTTTCAGCCTGATCCAAATCTTTATTAAAAACCGCAATATTGGCCAAATTATGTAGTGCCAGAGTGTGATCCGGATTTTGTTGAATTGCCTTAGTAAAATTCGTAGCGGCAGCTTGTAGATCATTATGCTGGTAAAACTCCAGTTCACCAAGGCGATTATAAGCGCTGGCAAAAAATGAATCCAAGGCCAGGGCACGCTCATAAGCTGTTTTAGCGCCAGCTACATCTTCTGTAAATAATAAAGCATCTCCGTATTCCTTCCAAACCTTGGGATTATCAGGATTTAATTGGATGGCCCGCGCCAAATAGGCCGCTGATCTCTCTGGCGCTTCATCAAGATACAACCTGCCTAACTGGTAACAGGTCCACATGTGGGTTGGGTCCAAGCTCAGAACGCGCTGATAAGCTGCTACGGCTTGTTGGTCCTTGCCCTGCAACTGGAAAGCTCTGGCCAAGGCATAATATCCATCTAGGTGCTCTGGTGCATCCCGCAAGCCTTGCTCCAACAGAATAATAGCCCGCACAAGGTAAGATGGTTCACTGTGTCTGGTCTCATAATAATTAGTATAGGCAATGCCTTTTCTTATAATAGCAGCTGGATCTCCTGGCTCTCCCTCTTCGAAAAAATCCCTCAATTTTAAAACTGTTTCACGAGAGAATAATGCATCGCTTTCCTTTTCACTGAGTTTATCAATTTTTTTGCGAATCCAATGATCAGTAAAGTTCACGTGTAATATATCAGATGTTGCACCCTGCTTCATGTGGCAATGAACACAATCACCTTTATTACTGTGGTCTGTAACTTTCTGCAAAACTGTTAAAGATTCGGTGGCATGGCAATCCATGCAGCGGTCATTAAAATAAGTACGGGATCTCTCCTGAACAGGTTCATGGGGGTTATGGCAGGTAATGCAGGTCATGCTGCCATTGCTGGCGGTAAAACAGGTGCTTAGACTAATACGCCCACCATGGCTGGCAATGCGAAAGTCACCCTTTGGTAGTCCATCCTCAATAAATACTGTCTTTATATCTTTCAAGTGCATCCCCGGACGGAAATCACTGCTACTCTTACCAGTTTTAAACACACTGATCTCGCCTTGCAAATGACACTGTAGGCAAACGTCCATCTGCAATTCTGCAGACAAATGGGCTGGGTTAACAATCGTGCGGTCTACATCGGTTCTATTCAATTCATCTGCTGAGGCCATATGTTTATCTACATGGAGTTGGCCTGGACCATGACAGCGTTCACAACTGATACCTTCCGTGATAGTACCAGTATAACGATTTACTGAAAATTCCTCAAACGCATTATAACTATTGTGACAGTGCATACATTCTGCGACAACCGGTCGATTAAAGCGCATATTAGAGCGGTTATAGCCAGGGCTTAAATCCCAAATTTCCTTTTCACTATACCAGGTGACGGGCATTTCATTGATATAACCGTTCTCACTGGCCAAATAAGTACGGTTGTTATTGCCGGAACCAACAACGTAGTCAACCTTGCGGCGCAGTTCATGGGTTCGCACCGCTTGGTCATTCTCACGATATTCTACCTGATAATATCCGTCTGCCGCAGCGATCATTTCATAGTGCAGGTTATTCTGCCTATCATAGACATGGTTATTATCCGTGTAATCTTCAATATCCGGCTGTGCACCGGGTCGGTAAAAAGACCGGCCCATGCCGGTTCGCAGGAAGGATTGAGAGATTTCGCGGTGACAATATGCACACTCTTTATTGCCTACATAGGCTACATCCGCTCCTAAATTTTCGAAATCCACAGCACCCCTATATGCTGTTGAATAATAATACCAAAATAATAATACCAATAATGATGCTATTATTGCCAGGAATAGTCTGATATTCATCTAATTACTGAATGGAGGTTGTCTCCAAGAAACTGATATACATAAGAATTCGCAATCCTTTTGCCAATAAATTCTACTTACGGAGTTTCGCTTTTGAGAAACGGCTTTCTGGTATATCCACATCAAACTCAATATCTTCAATACGCCACTCTGTCCCCTTGCTATTGCGCTTCAATTCATCCTTGAAGATAAATCGTGAGGGGAACCATCTTCCTTGGACCTTTTTGATCCCATCCATGGTGGATGTTTTTAGTAACTTACCGCTTTTCCCATAGAGCTCTTCTTTCATAGGCAACAGGTATTCCTTATCGATCCAGGCCCGGCGTTTGGAATATGATAACCCTTTCACTTTTGCTTCCAGATGCATGATCCAATGATCACGTCCATCAATTAATACCGATCCTTCCAGAGTAGCTTCATAAAGTTCTTCCAGGGGGCGGTCTTCCATCATATCGTTATAGGACATATCTGAACCCATGACTGATTGACGCAACATGTGCCCAGAAATCTGGATCACACGATCCGTCTGAGGTGAGTAGGTCCAAAGCTTATCATATAATTTCAGCATCTTTGTGCCGGCTTCTCGGGGCGGAGATAAATATTCGGTGAAAGCCTGGTCAATCCCCACTACCCAGTTACGTGATTCAATGGTGCGGCTGGCGCGGCGGCCGTGAACAATCATTTTGCTGGTCAAAACCCGGCTTTTTGCGTTCAGGTTATCATCCATAGCTTTGATAATATCCTGAACTGTCATTTCATCTGATTGCCCCAGCAAAAAAGAAAATGATAAAAGAAAAATAACTATCTTAATCATGTTTCCAGTTCCTTAAACAATTGGGCCATTTCCCGCTTGTATATGGCCCGACCAGCAAGCATAGTCCCCAATACAGTGGCCAGGACACCGGGTATAAAACCGATATAGTAAAGTTCCGGGGTTACCTGGGCATAGAAAACATTGGACATAATAATTTCGGTTGAACCCAGGCTTTCCATAGCATCCGAATAATCCAAACCCACTTCCTGCATATAATAGGTAAGTCCGAGCCCCATGGCTGTGCCAATAATTGTTCCAATGAACCCAATGACGACTGACTCCATGATCATAGAGCGATAGACCTGGCCTTTTGATTCCCCCATGGCCAGGCGCATCCCGATCTCACCGTAGCGCCGCAGACCGTTCATCAGACCCATGTTCCAAAGCACTATCATAGAAATGACCAAGAAAACGCCCACTATTAAACCACTAGCTGCACTCATATAATCTACCATGGTGCCCATCTGATTTGCATCCCGCAGAGCCATCATGATCGGGCTAAAAATATCGGTGCTATCACTGTTAATTTTGTTATATCGCCCCCTAAGTGCGACAGCAGCTGTATCATCGTAATAAAGTGAATTTGTGTAGCCCAATATCTCAGAAGAGGCATTTTCCATATCTAGCGCCAACCGGGCACCTGTTATATCCACTAGCATCATCTGCCTGTCCACTGGGCCCAAATTCAGTTTAAAGGTACCGACAACAGTAAAGTTAAAAGTGGTAAAGGCATTGTACATAGTGGATCCAATTAAGGTTACAGTCTCACCAGAAGAGAGTCCCAGCTGCCCAGCCAACCTGGTGCTGAGTAACGCTTCATTCGCATTTTCCGGTAGTCTTCCATCTATGAGGCGGCGTTCAAGTTTCCAGATTTCAATTTGTCGGGATTTGGGTGAAAGAAAATCGATCCCTAGGGCAAGGACAGGGCCCTGTGCCTGGGTATCGCCATTTTCATCAGGGACATCCAAAAGCCCACCAAATGTGATTCGCGGCGACCAGAAAAGGTCCGGATAATCCTGCCCTAATTCATTAACCAGCTGATCTGTTCCCAAAAGAGCCAAGTCATTGGGTAGAAGCTGGCTTTCTTCTTTATAACCTCTGGTCATGACCTTCACGTGGCCCGTGGATACCACGGCAGAATCAAGGATCATACTGTTTATAATACCGGTAAAAAATCCCTGAAAGAAAATAATCATAGCCACAGCCAGTGTTACTACAAGAACTGGAAAAAGACTCCTGGATCGGTCTCGTATTATACCTTTAGTTAAAAATTTGATCATACGGTCACTTTACCCCGTAAGGCATCGGTAGGCTTCATCCGAGCAATTCGGCGGGATGGCAGGTAACTCACAATAAGTACAATGATAGATACAATTATGGTTGTTGTAACAACTAGGCCAACTGAATAAACCGGGATTAGGTATTTCTCTACTATTATGCCCATTGCTCCATCAGAATAATCCACCCCGAGCCAGATACCGTTATTTCCAAAATACCAAAGTAATGGGCCGAAAAGAATTACGGTCATGATAGCAGCAAGGAAAGCATTAAGACCGCCTTCCAGGGTAAAAAGACCTACCACCCGGGTCCGGGTCATCCCCAGAGCCATGAGGGTTCCAATTTCTCTGCCCCGGCGAAAAATAGATAACACCTGGGCGTTAAAAATACCCATGGCCGCAAAACAAAGAAGTATGATATACATTATCGCGGCATTGGGCTCATCTGCTTCAATGAGGGCTTCCATATCCCGGATTAGATACTTCACATCGCGAGGAATCCAGTCATGCTTATTTTTTACAACTGATAATCCTTCAGCGTAGGTCACATAGGTCGCTTCTTTTTCCATGGCCAGCATCGTCTGGGCTTTTTTCAGCGGTACCCAGATATGACCCATGTCCAACTTGAAATTTTCTGTGTCCATAATATGCACCACTATACCCTCATCGGCGTCATAAGTGCGGTCGGCGTCCAGCCAGCGTATGGTAAAAGCATCGCCCACATCCAGGTTGGCATCTTTGGCCATTCCACGCCCGATTAGCACCGGAATAGTAACCTCTTCATGCCCGACAAGCATTTGTGTGGGCATGTTAACAATATTTTGTTCTGGGGTAATCCCTTTCATAATTACCGGCATGATACGCCCATTGGGATAAATGGAAGCTTGGCTGACCAGAACTGGAACCGCCTTTTTTTGATCTACTAACAATTTTAAATCTCTGGGAATTATAGAATGAGAATCTTCAAAAGTCATGGGATCCAGGGGATCATACTCAGGGTGCCAATAGGCACCACCAGCGATCTCCGTATCGATAGTAACCTGTTTGGCATGCTCCCGCATGCCGTCGTACATAGCTGAAAATAAGATTATCATGAAAAAAGAAAGTGCTGTTACAAAGACATTTAGCCAAGTGCGTAGCTTGGCACCAAGGAGATTTTTAATGGCAATCTTAAACAACATATCTAACTACCAGATTTAGGTCTATCTATCTGCTCATCATTAATAATTTGTCCATCATCCAGATGGATTATCCGGCGCAGGTAATCCATAATCTTTTCATCGTGGGTAGCAAAGATAAAGGACGTGGACAGTTCTTTATTTAGTTTAACCATGATTTTCATAATGTGATGAGAGTTTTCTGCATCCAGGTTGGCAGTGGGTTCATCCGCTAACACTAGTGTTGGTTCGTGGACAATAGCCCTGGCAATGGCTGTACGCTGACACTCTCCGCCGCTCAACATTGCTGGACGGGAATTGATCTTATCGCTGAGTCCGACCCATTCTATGGCTTGGGCAACCTTATTATCCCGTTCCTGTGGATCGACTTTGTTCAGTATCAGCGGTAACTCCACATTTTCAAACACTGTGTAAACAGGAAGCAGATTGTAGCTTTGGAAAATAAAACCCATATTTTTCCGGCGCAATTCAGCGCGTTCATTATGGGAAGTGTCTTCCAGTGACTTACTTAAAACGGTTACCGAGCCTGAACTTGGTGAATCCAAGCCACCAATCACATTAAGCAGCGTTGTCTTTCCAGAACCTGAAGGCCCCACCAAACCAGTGAATTCCCCTTTTCCCAAGGTCAGGTTTACATTCTTCAGCGCAGTAAAAAAGTCTCCACCAACTGGAAAGCGCTTGACCAGGTTGTTAATTGTTACTACAGAATTTGCCATGTTTTCTTTTCTTTTTTAATGATTATAAATGAGCATGAACTGCAAACCAGTTCCAAAACCCGCTACTGTCTTTGGCAGGTCTTCTTTCGCTATTTCGTAATCGCCTCGTTTCGGACTAATTGACAAAATGAAATTTAAGCTGAAATGATCATAGGTAATACCCCACCGTAGGTAATTATACATGTGGCTATTATCCCAATCGATCTGGGCAATGAACATGAGTTGGTGGAGCATATTGATTGGCAGGCTGGCCATCAGAGCCGTATATATCTGTTCGCTGCTGCTATCTGCTGCGGTGGATGAGCCGTTAATTTTCATTGTTTCCGCCATAATCAACAGTCCAGAACCAATAGGAATGGTATAATCCGCACCCAAAGTAAACAGTGTAAAGCGGTTCAATTCCACATCCTGTTTGCTATCAGAAAATATTCCTGCCCCTTCAAACCATAAGCCGAAATAGCCATCATAACGGTAATCTACGGCAGCGCGCTGATGAGCACCGGAGATGAAAATTGGAAATTGCCCCACGCTCTGGCCTAATTCAGTTGGATCCTGATGATAGGTTAACCCCCATTCACCAATACTAGTGGAAAGTTCTGCCCGGCCACCATAAGACAATGTATCCTGATCGTTATTGATGGACCATAGCCAAAGGGCGAGTGAACTTGTGGGAAATAACCGTAACCTGAACGCTTCTACTGCATCAGTCTGGCCGGTAGGGTCCTTGGGATCAATCGTATCAAACCAGGCCAGCGAGCGCAGCACCATGGCCGGCCCAAAGGCAATCTTCTGCAGGCCCAGACGAGCCTCAATTTGATCGCTTGAATAACGTAGCCACTGCCGGTATGGTTTTCTGCTAAAAACAACATCTTCTTCATACATCCTGTACTGCATGCGGTAACTCCATTCCAAATCCACAAAACGATCATCGGATAGATTGCGAGCCAAGGATAGCATCGGGATGTATCCCAACATTGTTTCGAAAGAAGACCGACCTGCAGGCGGATCATCACCATGTATAACACTGCCCCAGAACTGACCTTTAAGAGAAAATGACTGCGCGAAAGTTATAGCACTAGTACTCAAACAAATTGTCAGCAGGATGATTCCCTGTGCAACGGTCCCAAGTTTTATTACATTTTCACCAAATCCAAACATATTTGTCGTTAATTAATTTCTAGATCAATATACGGAAAAACCATTATAAATTATTCCAGATTAAACATGATCCGCAGCAACCGTAAGATATTATTATTGATTGTACTGCTATTTTTCATGTGGGGTTGTGAAGATGAAATAACCCCCTTAGCTAGTTACGTACCAATCGATGCCCAATTATGGGGCTTGGAATTCCAGGGTTATGATGGTTATATCATTGCTGACTGGGAAATTTCCAACACTGCTGACGTAAGTATCTCTGGATGGGAGATCCATATCAAAATTGTTATGATCAATGATCAAACTGAACAAGGCCTCTTCTTCCGACACGATGTGACCATGGCTCCCGGTGATAGTGCTAGATTTTCTGGTAACGTATTTTTCCACCGCGACGCTGTGAGCATTTACCCGGTGGCACTAACGACCGATAATACGGCCATGAAAAACTGGAATATAACTACTGTACGGGGTCTGGTCGAATAAATCATTCCCAATCGTCACCGTACGGCCCACCATAAGCACCCATATCGTTCCTAGAACCATTACTATCCTTATGCTCATTTCCCGGGTGGCCGGTATTAATGGCCGGGGACTCAGGGTCCAGGCGAAAATCGGATTGTTCAGGATCCACAAAAAGAGGATCCGCAACTATATTCCCCGGACCAGCAACGATGGTGACCTCCTGGACCAGGGAATAGATACTGTTAATGGAATAAAATTTAATATTAGCCCCATCCACAAGGCTGCCTCTTGAAATAATGCAATTAATTATTTCTATAGTGCCTGGTGAGGAAACTGAGTATTCTTTACTGAATAGATTGTGTGAACCATTTCTATATAATGAGCAATTTAATAAATCTAGCGAGCTTCCAGCCCCTACAGATATCCCGCCACCGCCTAGCTTGGCGTAATTATAATTCATAATACAATTAGTAACTGTTGCCAAGCCGCCTATAAATATTCCACCACCTGTGCTTTCCGTTCTGTTGCGGGTAAATCGACAGTTTTTAATTGTAACACCCAGAGAATGGCTTGATACAAATAAACCGCCGCCAGGATACTCTTCTTCTCCAGATGGGGCAACATCATTTATATTACTATAGATTATACAATTTCTTATTGTGGCAAACTCATCGGCTGCAACGCCGCCGCCGCCGCGGCGTGACCGATTCTTAATAATCTTGCAATTTGTTACCAGCGCTGTATCCGTTATAAAAATACCTCCACCGTGTCCGGATGGATAAATCTGCATATTAGCGGTAAGATCTTCCACTGCCAGGTTATTCCTTATGAAACAGTTGGTAACAACAGCTGTGCCGCCAGCCCATACACCACCACCACTGAGGCCGGTACCATTTTGAATACACACACCATCAAGTTTCCCCTTATCAATACTGATTACAGATTGTTGAGCTGTGATACCAATCAAGATAGTAATAATTGGGCCGTGAGTGGATGTAATCACTACATCTTTACCTAATAAATCATGATTCCCAGGGTGAACGCCGGGACGAAAAATGATACTATCGCCATTATCAATGAATTTGGTGTCGAAGGCTGTTTCTAAATGAACATAATGATCAGGTATATATAATGATGATATATTTGGCACTACAAATTCTTCAGAAAGTTCATGGCGGTATTGATCGCGCTGATCAACGATCCGGACCCGGTATTGAAAATTACCATCATCGTCCAGCGTATCTACATATGATGTGGTCAATGAATCCGACAAATGCGCCAAATCAATCCAGTAATAATCTCCGGCAATAATCTTCGCTTTCTCAATACGATATTCCTTGAAATCTTCAATCGTAATGTCTGACCAAGATATAGTTATAGCTGTTTTTTCACGAATAACACGGCCATCATAATCATGAGTTACGAGAAATAAATCCTCCTCCGCCGATGGTTTCGTAGAAAAAGGAAGATCACAGGCCAGCCAAAAAAATATGGGCACAAATAACCATCGTAAGCTGAACACTATAATTCGACCTTCAGGTTGACGATTTCCCGGTATTTTTCAAAATAGTTGAATCCATGGCGCAGACTCTCCTCCAGCGTCCAGTCTAATTCATCCTTGGAAAGGATATTGCGCCAGGTATAAGACAGAGACCAATCCAAGCCAAGTAATCTCTTACGCAAAGTTACATTCAGATTGGCGTTTTCCCGGGGTTTCCGCAGTCCCTCTCCAATCCCGGGGAGAAAGAAATATTGTTCTCCTTCATTAACATGATCCAGGCTAAGTACTATCCATTCCAAGTTCAATTCACTGGTGAATACAATCCGGTACTCCGGTTTATTAGGGAAGACCCGGGCTGAACTGATGTCCAAGAACGTAGCGCTGGTGGAAAATAAAAATCTGTCACTCAGCATACGCAAACCGACCATTGCTTCCACGCCGCGGATCTCCGCAACAGGTTCGTTGAACGGTATAGACGGTAGGCCTTCAAATATGCGGTAAGCGATCTTATTCGTGTAACCATTCATAAACACATCGAGCCCAAGTGATACTTCATCAATAGGCAGCTCAGTCTGCGGATTGGATATACGCAATTGCAAATTGAGTTCGGTGGTACTTAGATATTCGCTGGATAACAACGAGTCCCGCAGGCTATCGGTCTCTGTATTCGAAAATCGAAACAGGTCCGCCAGTGTAGGCAGACGTTGATTATTGCCCTGGTTGGCAAATATTGAATACCAGGTTTTTTCACCTCTTCCTTCCAAATGAATCCCCAACCGTTTGCTGGATACATGTTTTAATTCTCGTGATTGCGGTACATCATAGATAATGAGGTTGCCCTCTGTCACCAGTAAGGGAAACTCATAATGTTCATTTTGAAATGTCTCGATCTGATCCATTCGGTAGGATAATTCCCAATTAATAAAATCAATATTGGGATGATCGGCGTCTGCAGACCAACGGGTAACGAATGCCAGTGCATTTGTATTTCGCTCCATGTCTGCAATATGATGAACAGTGGGATCTCCATTAATATTGAAGTAGGATTTATCGCCATCAAATGTCTGGTACTCCGCTTCATATTGAACCGTGCCTTCAAAATCCCGCCAGTTAATCAGTTTGGATATATGAACATTGCGGGAATGATCACTCAGGTATTCGTTAAGGCTAGAGAAAAAATTTTGGTTTAGGCTCCAGTCCTTCAATCCAGCCAGGAATTTCCAACCGTTTGTTCCCAATATATCACCGCGGTAATTCACGCTCAGTATAGATAAGCTGTCACCACTATCAATACTACCAGATGGAAATTCCAGATTCTTGTTGAGCTGGAACCAACGCATATCCAATCGCCCAGAACGCAAGTCCAGTCCGCCAAAAGCATTGGCAAAAAGTGATGTGGTAATCGTTCGCCCGCCAAAAGCCCTGGCTTTGGCCGTATAGCGTCCGCCGATTCCTGCCGGACCCAACACTGCCGTTGCCCCTAATGAAAGATCCATGTCGTCGTTGTAGGTTTGCCCGGTACCGGTATTAAGATACAGTGAATTTTTTTGCGCAGTTTTACTCTCCATATTCAGTACGCCACCAATTGCACCGCTACCAAACAATGATGAGTTCCCACCCTTGATCACCTGAATTTGCTCTAGCGCATTGAGATCAATAGTGGAAAGATCCGCTACGCCAGTATTAGCATCGTTTAAGCGTACGCCATCCAAAAAAACAGCTACATCTGTGGCATTACTACCGCGGATACTAATCGTTTGTTTACCGCTGGAAGAATAATCCATTTTCACGCTGCTAACCCGCCGCAAAGCACTGCCCAGATCCCGGGCTCCCTGTATTTCAATCTCAGCAATATCCAGCATATCCACAGATGAAGCAACATCCATCTCCGTTTTTGATTTCACGCCGACGACTTCTACTTCCTGGCCCTTGATCACTGCTGGATCCAGTTGAATGATACCAGTATAGCTGGAATCAATTAATAGTTCCATGGTGTTATACGCGATGTGAGAAAGGCGTAATATAGGTTCTATATCCGCCGGTTTTTCTAGCGTAAATAATCCTTCCACATCCGACACAGTCCCGGTTTCCGTACCTACAAGTAAAATATTAACACCAATTATCGGCGCGCCTGTTTCCTCATTCTGCACCACGCCTCGAATTGGCTCTTGGGCCAGTATGATTTGTACAAAACATAGAACACTGAGGGCTACTTTTTTATGGGGAAACATTTGCAGAAGTTATTGTTACGAATTATGCTAGCCGAATAGTTTATTTAACCGTATTAGTCAGACAAATATTACCAGGTAATCTGGATATCCAAAAGAGGCCACCCTCCGGGTAATGGTAATGTAGGTATTTTCGGTGGTAGAATCTGCCAGTGGGTACCAAAAGGATATTCACCATAAGTGATTTTATAGCCTACCATAAATCGCAACCGGCTGCTTTTGGTCCAGATCAGCAACACTTTGGTCTCAAAAAAAAGCGCGGAAGCACTGCCCGGATACAGAAACACATCCCCATCCACAAACCCAGACCAACGACCTTTTATTGGTGCCATATAATCGGCTCCCAAGCGTAAGCCCCAACCGTTATAATAAACGGCCAAACGGGGATATACCAGGGGAACATCAATTGTAGATGTGGGATCCAGGTCACCGCCTCCTAAGCCGAGCAACAGACCGGCTTTTCCAGTAAAAAATCCATCCCCTAATGAACGTGTAGCCAGTATTTCATTGGTGAGACCGATTAAGGTGGGAAACTCAAACTGGGGGGCTACGATCTTGAATTTTCCGGCGCCTGTGATGGCTTGCAGTAATGGTGTGGGATAATAGAAGCCATGTCGGGTAGCAATGGTCCAACTGTTTTTTTCTACCCAGGTTTTCTTATAAACTAGATTCGGTAATTTTAAGGCAATTAATGGATGTAATGCGATATCCTGATCATCGGTCATTCCATAACGAAGTGGTTGGAATAAGCCAACTTCCCATTGCCCTTTGGGCAGGGAATGAGCAGTTCCAGATGACCAAATACTTGTATCTGCATGGATCCAGCCGCATAGCATAATAATGATAACACACAGCTTTCTCATGGTACCACCCACTTAGCCGCTACAGCTACATGGTCTGATTCCAGCACGGCATCCTGATGTGTTACCGTAGAGCGGGGAACCCAATCCGTATTGGTAAAAAGATAATCCAGCTTCCTGTTCCATTGATAGCGTTCATCGCTGGCATCATGAGTGGATGCGTGGGTGAAATAGCTGTTCTCATCCTGTAGATAATTTACCAGGGATACGGCCGGGACATAACTGCCAAACAAAGCACTGATCCAGGTGGTCTCATTGCTAAAATCGCAACCTTCATCATCTTCTGCTGATTCACCTGGACAGCGGTCGTTATCACAATAATTATTTTTTGCGGCACCAGGAGGTAATTCATTGAGATCGCCGCCGGCAACAAATTGTTCCCCCTGGGCATCGAGCTCATCTAATACCGCTTTGAATTCTAGGTACTGTTTTTGTTTGGTATCATCATTAGAAAATGCAGAGGCATGGATATCGACTGCCCAAAAAAGACTGCCCGGATAGTTAACCTTGGCTCGTAACACATTACGGCGGACATAAAATGCTCTAGTTAGATCATCCTGATCACCGCGCAGAGACAGTTGAATCCGCTCAGCTTCACTCAACGGCCAGCGTGACAGAATAGCATTGCCAGTATTGACGCGCCCCAAGCCATCGCTAGGTACAAACTGTATTTCCCACATGGAAGCATAGACGCCATAATTCATTGCTGTATTATCCAATAGCCATTGTACTTGGTCTATGTAAGCAGACCGTTTGGAATCAGTATCCACTTCCTGCAGCAGCAGGATATCGGCATCCATTGCCGTGATCTTTGCCGCCAGCAATTCCAAACCATCCTGAATTTTATCCGTATCAAAAAGCACCAATTCACCGCAGGAATCACCAAACCACTTAGCTCGTCCAATGCCAAAACGAATATTCCAGGTTACTACGGTTAGTGTATCCTTGTTGGGTGGCGCAGTGAGCGTTTTAGCTGTGTACTCCGAGGCCATCTGCTCCGCTGGGAATTCAGTTACCAGCGGATCGCAACTCACCAGTAATAGGATAGTAAATGAAAACAGCAGGGATAGTTTGGTCTTACCCGTCATGTTCAATATTAACAACTACTGGGCCAAGATCTGTTGTAAAACTTTTTGTTCATTGGTCAGGAACCCGGCGCGTACGATGCGCGGTATCAATTCTCGTAGATTTTTATTACGACTAAATACATCATTGAAAATTGGTAATGCTTTTTGCAGCTCACCTGTTTGAGCCAACGTTACTGCGGTCCAAAAAGGCAGTTCTGGGTTTTCCGGGTAGAATTTTGCGGCGGCAGAATATTCCTGCAGGGCCATCTTCATCTCGTTCTGTTCCATGTATTCATCCCCTTTTTGCGCGTGGCGGTAGGCCCGACTGATTCGCAGCAAGCGCCGTAATTCTCCCAGGGGATCCTTATGATCAGCGACATCCAGATCAACAATACGATCCTTCCAGGGATCGCCTGTTGGCTCACCACTAACCACCAGCATTGCCGCCGACTGGCGGCCACGAAGGTCTCCCCCTTCTGCTTCTGCAGCATCCAGGGCCGCGAGCATACGTTCCGCCAGGTCACCAGTTGTACTTTCAAAGGCCTTGACCATGGCTGCCGGGACCGTAGGTTTGGCCATAATATTGGCCTGGACAGAATAACTCTTACCGGTACGGTGACTGGCATAGCTAATACAGCGCGAACCAGTGTGCACCCCTACATTGCCCCGGGCATCTACCATAGCTACCTGACGAGAATTTTCACCAGGGTCTTTGGCTAGCAGGGACTGCAAAGCTTCAGCCGCAGGAATCCCTTGTTCCATCAAAGCAAGCCCCTTGGGGCCGTAGGATGGTTCAGCAATAGATTGGGTGGCAACTGCACCTACGCCGGCCTTTGCCCAAGGCACCACGGTCCCCACTGAAAACCAGTGACTTTGTACAGCTACACCGAGTTGACCTGTTTCTTGATCCAGAGCAACAATGGAATAAGTTGACACGGGACGCAGTGGTGTCTCCGCAGATAAACATACCAACGATAGAATCAATGTGAAAAATTTAACGGTCATTCTTCCTCCAGATTATTATGGTAAAATCTGAACTATTTTACTAAAGACTAATGATTATTACTACTTTAGCAATAGCAGTTTACGGGTGGTGTGGAATTCACCAGCATGCAATCGGCAAAAATATATTCCTGATGAAAACCGTGATCCATTCCAGCGGACTGTGTAGCTGCCTGGCTGGTGTTTCCCGACAGCTAGAATCTCTACTTCCTCTCCCAGCACATTATATATACTGAGCCGAACATCCACCGCAGCAGGAATAGAATATTGAATCGTTGTCACGGGATTAAAGGGGTTAGGATACGCCTGGTAAAGCCTGTAAGCATCAATTATCTGTGGATCAGCGGCACCTAAATTCTCATTAACCAATAGGTAGACAGGTATGGCCACTACTCCAGCCGCAGTTAACACCAGCACATCTGCATTATACACGGCATCCGTTGTTAGACCAGAGGTAATAACAATAATATCCAATTCTTCTGCAGCACCTGATTCCAGCCAGCCGCTGCCACCAGAAACCATGAGCCATTGCGGTTCGGGTACCAGGTCTCCCGCCCAATCAGGCCCTTGAATGATACCATCGTGGCCATTCCCGCTGGCATCAACCAGGGTCGTTCCGTTCATACTATTCATGGGATAAAAGGCAACCAGATGCTCCGCGGCGCTGTAATCATCATGGTCATAGCTTAAATTAAATCCCGGCCCCGCAGTAAATAATATGCTGACAGCACTTGCTGTAAGTACCCCACTAAAAAAGCCTACATCATCTATGGCCCCGGAAAGGTATTCCACGTGATCACGCATATCCGCGCCCAGATAGGAATGGAAACCACCGTTCAAGTTCACCAGGCCGCCAGAATTGCTGGCGCTTTCGGAACCATCCACATATAACCGACCGCCGCTAATTGTTTCATCCTGCACCACAACAATATGATGCCAGTTGCCATCATTGATCGTTTCTATTGCCGTGGCTGTCCATTGCCAGCCATCACTGTAGGTCCAAAATTCTGGAAGGCCAGATTCATTAACCCGTAATTGATGCTCGCCATTAAATCCACCATTGCGCTGCTGGATAATTACCTGGTCAATTCCTGTCGTCTGCACCCATAGAGAAATAGAAAAATCGCCGGATCCGCTCAACAAATTTGTCCCTAAATCCACATAATCATCATTGCCATCAAACGCTAAATACCCGGCACCATTAAGGTCATATTCCACAGCTAGATCATAAGTCAGCACAGACCCGGCCGCGCCGCTATTGGATATTTCCCGCTCGACAAAAAAAACGGTATCAGGCGGCAGGTTCAGAGTGATAGTTGTAGCATCAACTGTCACCTGCGGAACGGCAGAATTATGAATCGTGAAAAAGGAATCGTTTATATCAAAAAATATGTTGTCAGCGCTTTTCACCATCAACCGGCAGGCGGTACTTGTGGGGACTACTGGCACCACAATATCATGGACGCCATCATTGGCCGCTGCTTCAGCTAGCACAATATCGAAATTTTCGCCGCCATCGATGGACAAGTATATATCTACCTGTGCGCTATTCACACCCACTGGATCATCTGTATTGGCCACATCCCAACTAACAGTTGCAGTTGTACCCACTTCCCAGGTTACTGCCTCAGACTGGGATGTTACCCGGAACGGCCCTGCGTCCCCGGCAACAAAAAACTGTACATTGGCATAACTGAAACCACCAGCATTAAGATTATTATCCCGGGCCAGCAGACGCATATTCAGTTCTCGTTCAGCGAAGGGCAGTTTTTCAACCAGGTAATCATTCCCGGCGCTAAGGGGCGTGTCATATTGATTTTCAAGCAAACTGGGCATATGGGGAAAATATCTTTTGTGGCCTTCCAGGGTACCGTCCACACTGCAGAACAACGGGCCAGTGAATTCCGGAAAATCCGGCGATTCAAAGGTAGCGTCAGAGGCGTCATTCTGTTCCCAGGATAAGGTGGGAATATCAACAAACACATCTGTAGCATAACCTTCCAATACAAATGGTGTTTCCTTAGGGATCGTAAAACCGCTGGTAGGAACACCAACTTCCGGCGGTGTGTTCCCTGTGGCAACGCGTGTCCAGCCACGCTGGTAATCATACCCACTGCTCCAAAACATCTCCTGCTGGTACTTGATAGCAATATCGATGGTGTGTGACGTATACTGATCTCCGCCGCTACCGGGCAGTGTATTCCCCCGCCAACACATAATACTTCCTCCAATTGTGCTGCTCCAACCATTTTCTATAGAACAGTTATGGCTGGAACCCAGGTTATGGCCGATCTCATGATTAAATATTGTGTAATAAGGCAGGTTCGCAGATGTGGATCCTGGTACATAGGCCAGACCGCCGCCATAGCCCACATTGAACACAGCGCCATATTCCCACATCAAGGAACTGGCCGGGGTATCATAACCGCCGGGACCAATCACCGCGGTTAAATGATCTAACACCCTTGGTAATTCCACATACATATCATAATCTGTAAATAACGATGGTGTCTGGGTAGCATCTGTATATATCAGCAACTCACTATCTTCAATCAGTTCCAGGCGGAAGCTTAATTCTCGCACCCATAACAGGTTAATCTGGTTCACCAGAGCATTCATCCAGCCCAGGCCGCCAGCTACCGTACCATCGGCAAATTCATTGTTGGCCTCAGCGGTCAAAATACCAGCGAAACGGAACGTGACAAGTGTATCGCCAATAGTGTAGCAGGGCTGGGCCTCACCCACGCAGGACGGAAAATCATTGCGGCTCACATTGGTCCCGGGGGGTGGTTCTACAATAATCGCATCGCCACCACCACAACCAGGGCAATGATCCGTTATCGGTTTTTCATTCTCATGATAGGAAATACGGTATGTGCCAGTGCTTTCCCTTATCTGATCAATGAAAATATTGCCCTTGCTACTCATAATCATGGCCTTTATACCGCTGTTACTAGTGGTAACGCTCACCCGTTCACTGGGATTATCAATACCGATACCGGTATAAGTCTGGATGTCCGGGTATTTCTGAGCCAGGCTGGTGGGCATTACTGGAGAAGAAAACATGCGGAAATCCTTGATTTTCCCTCCCGGCGTTGGGAAGGAAACCACTATATTGGACCGGGCACCAGGCTCTAATAAAGGGCTCATGTGTAATGCGGCGGACAGATCATCCTTTTTCAACACTGCCTGGGTTGTTGTATGCGTTTGGTTGGTAGCATCGTTATAGATCCAATTATTAATAGCAGTAGGACCTTGCGCCACAATAGATAAGGATAATACCACAACAGTGCAAAACAGTCTTTTCATGAATGATCTTGGGCAGTAAAAATTCTGCTAATATTAAGTATAATAAGCACGTACACTTTGTTTCCGTAAATTATAGACCACATAAAAGTATTAGACGAATGAAAATAAAAACAATTCTGATCATATTAGCAGGTTTATTGATCGGCTGCAGTGACTTCAATACGGAACCTGTGATCACCAGCCTTACTGCTGATAACACAACTGTGTCCCCCGGTGGTACCGCATTATTAACCTGTACTGCGGAAGACGATAATGATGACAGCTTGACCTACAATTGGGAATGTACCAGCGGTAGTCTTGTATCAAATGGTAGTACTGCTACCTGGACCGCTCCTGGCAGTCCCGGAACCTATTCTATTTCCTGTGCGGTCACAGATGGTAATGACGGCAGTATCATGGAAATTATTGATATAACTGTACTAACGATACTATGAGACGGGTATTAATTCGCTCCGGCATCATCTTGATGGCCCTATTTATATGGACCTGTGGTGATAACCTGAATTCCGGCAACGAGATCCTCTCGCTTACGGCCAGTGATTCGTTGGTGACTGCGGGTGGATCTGTATTGCTGGTTTGTACAGCAACTGATGAGGATGGCGATAACCTGGGATATGTCTGGAAATGCGCCAGCGGTACATTGACGCTAGACGGCAATGAGGCCACCTGGGTCGCCCCTCTTACCGCCGGCATTTACTTTATATCCTGCACCGTAGTCGATGGGTACGGCGCTTCTGACGCTGCGACTATCGCTATTGAGGTAATTAAAGGCAACGCCGTACCTGTTATCATTAGTCTTACCGCTGATAATACAACGGTGTTCCCTGATGGAACCGTATTATTGACCTGCACTGCAGAAGACGATGATGGGGATATCTTGACCTATAGCTGGGAATGCACCAACGGCAACCTTGCGCCAAACGGCAACACCGCTACCTGGACAGCACCTAGTGATTCAGGTGCCCATTCCATTTCCTGCACCGTGAATGATGTATACGGCGCATCGGACACCGCAACTATCGCCATTGAAGTAGTTTTCAATATAAGCGTTTCCGGCACAGTACTGAATGCAGTGGACCGCAGTCCGGTCGCCAACGTATTAGTGACCATATCTGGACAAACGAGGACCACTAATGCTAATGGCAATTATACAATTCCTAATGTGGGTACTGGCAATCATGATGCCGCCGGATCTAGCGATGGGTTTTGTCCATTCAGTGCGCCATTTATCATACCCGATGACTACGATGGAGAATCGTTTATCTATAACTTCTCCATGAGCCCTGTGCTGGAAGCAGGACAAATACGAATGGTGCTTAACTGGGGCGCAACACCACGTGACCTTGATTCCCATCTGCTAACACCAGATATCGAAGGCAGTACCCACCATATATACTATGGCAATACCGGTAGCTATACAGCGGCACCTTACGCCAAACTTGATACGGACGATGTAAATGGTTATGGTCCGGAAACAATAACTATCAACCAGCTCTTCACTGGAACTTATACTTATTATATTAAGAATTTCTCTGGTGGCAGTGATGGTCTAAAAAATTCAGGTGCTGTGGCCCAGGTCTATAGCGGGGAATCCTGCGCCGCCACGATTATTGAAGTGACCACAGATACTGATGGATTATACTGGTACGTGTGTGATATTGATGGCGCATCGGGGGAGATTACGGTGGTTAATCAGATACAGGGCTCGGCGCCGTAATTATTTCATTTATACACCCGTTGCAGATGCATTTGTAATAGTACCATGATTATTGCCTTGTTGATCAGTAGCAGTTTCATTATCGAAATTCCAATGGCTAACTAAACCAACACCGCTGAGATTTGTGATATC
>Ga0257111_1000170_pt1 | contig 26493 bp, 25 predicted proteins | sample LP_taG_6_FD_191567 | JGI IMG/M metagenome (GOLD analysis project Ga0257111, IMG submission 191567) | Marine microbial communities from Northeast Subartic Pacific Ocean, Canada - LP_J_2015_P26_500m | ecosystem: Environmental > Aquatic > Marine > Oceanic | place: Canada: Northeast Subartic Pacific...
TGTCCATATGGATAATTTGTACTTGCATGAGGAACAACTGATAATCCATGTGCTTCCGCAAGATGACATATTTTGATTCCCGCAGTCATCCCTCCAACCCAATTAAGATCAGGCTGAAAGATGTCCACAATTCCTTTACTAGCCGCAACAGCAAATGGGTAAAGGGAATACCAATGTTCGCCTGTCGCTAAAGTTTGCCATGGAATTCTGTTTCTTAAATTCTGATAACCATCCAAGTTTTCTGGATTAATATAATCTTCAAGCCATTTAATTTTATAAGGTCTTAAAGATTCAGCAAGTCTAACAGCATATTCATTATTTAAAGACATCCAAGCATCAACTGCAATTTCAATATCATTTCCAACTTGTTCTCTAGTACTAGCAACTAATTCTTCTGATCTATTAATTCCAGCTAAATTACTTTCGGGACCTTCTCTCAAAAATAATTTAACTGCTTTAAATCCTAATTCCAAAAACCATTCAATACTATTTTTTGTTCCATAAGTAAAATCAGTGTTGCTAGCATAACAGAAAATCTTTTCTTTTTGAGGACCACCTATTAATTCATAAACTGGTCTTTCTAAAATTTTGCCCTTTAAGTCCCATAATGCGTTATCTATAGCACTTATTGCAAAACTAGAAAGTCCAGAAGTACCATAAGGAATAGTAGATTGTTGCATAATATCCCACAACATTTCTGTTGCCATACAATTCTTTCCTACTAATAAGCTAGATAGATGATCATTAATTATTGATTCTGTAGCACCAGAGTGTAGAGTAAATCCAAAGCCCCAGTTACCATCCTCTGCTGTTACAATCACAGCTGTTTTATGCCAATTTGCACTCCAATCAGATCTAGAAATATTTGGATATCTCCTCATAGGACTCACCATTCCACCCATATCAAATGGATTTTTTGATTTTGGAACTCTGGGTGTAGTTTTAATATTAGGTTTCAGTTCAACAGTAAATGCTTGAATAGATTTTATTTTCATAATTCCTCCAAAGTAAAAAAAGTTTATTTTTTAGATTTATTTAAAATAATTTTCATCTATCATATCCAATAACTGCAAATTTTATCAGAGGTTTAACAATGAAAATAAAAGATATAAGATTATCAAAAATTAAATTAGTTGAGTATTTGGGAGAAGTAGAACCAGCTTGGAGTCCAGGTAGTAAAGTAAAATCGAATATAGGGGGAACAGATTTTGTTGAAATAGAACTTGACAATGGGGAAATTGGCATTGGTCCTGGCTGTGATCCTACCATACTAAATGACTCAAAAGAGTATCTTATTGGCAAAAATCCAACTGATGTAATTGATCATTTTAAATATCTTACTTATAAAACAAGAAATATACCTTATAGAGGATTAGCAGGCATAGATATTGCTCTTTGGGATCTGAAAGGCAAAGTCGAAAATAAATCCATCTCAGAAATTCTTGGAAGGAAAAAAAATCATCTGATCCCATATGCAAGTTTAGTCATCCTTTCTGACCCAGAAGAAAGGGGTGAAATGGCAAAAAAATTATTTGATGAAGGATGGAAAGCTATAAAAGTCAGACTTCATCATAATGAATCATCTCTTGATGTAGAAACTGTCGAAAAAGTAATTGAGAACTCAATTGGGAAAATGGATATTTTGGTAGATGCTAACCAGGCTCAATCAAGTTATCCATGGCAACCTGGAGTTATTTGGGATTTGAATAGAGCGAAAAAGATGAATGAAATTATGTACGATTTAGGTTGCTATTGGTTGGAAGAACCTAGACCAAGATTTAACTATCAAGAATTGTCAGAATTAGTATCAATGAAAAAAACACGTATCGCTGGAGGAGAAAATAATACAGTAATTAGTGATTTCCACCAAATGGTAGACCAAAATACTTATGATGTGCTACAACCTGAATCAATGGTCCTTGGAGGAATTACACCTTTAATTGAAATAGGTAAACTATCAATAAAAAACAATAAGGAAATTGTTCCTCATCACGGTGGAGGAGATATAGGTGTTGTTGCTCATATGCATTTATTATCTACTTGGGATAATGCTCCTTATTGTGAAATACTTAATGATCCACCACTAAGTAGTTATAAAAATAAATTCTTCATATTCAATGAAAAACTAGATGTAGTAGATGGTAAGATTCCAGTTCCAAATTCTCCTGGCTTAGGAATAAGTATTAAAGAGGATTTGATAATTAGAGAATGAGCATTTCTATATTTAAAAATGAATACCGTAGATGGTATATTGCTACAACAACATTTTTATCTGTTGGAGTTTCAATAGGATTAGTACAATACGCTTTCCAGGCATTTGTTATACCTCTTGAAGAAGAATTTGGATGGACAAGGACTCAAATAAATGTATCCATTTCACTTGGAATAGCCAGCTCTTTTGCTGCTCCTTTTGCAGGAAGAATGCTTGATCGAATTGGTTCCATGAAAATAATGGCTACTTCTCTTTTAATAGTTACCATTGGATTTTTCATTAGAGGATCAATGAATGAATTATGGCAATTATATTTGTCGAGTATATTACTCTACGTAGGTATCCCTGGGGCTACTCAACTTCCACTTGGTAAATTGATGGGTTTATGGTTCCCTAAAATCCGTGGAAGAATGATAGGAGTCACAATGGCTGGTAATAATACTTCAGCAGTGATATCAGTACCAATAGCTACTTTCTTAATATTATCTTCTGGTTGGAGATTTGCTTTTTTTGCATTGGGAAGTACAACATTTGTAGTTATGTTACTTGTTATTTTGTTTATTAGAGATGATAAAGATCATAATTTTTCTGAAAAAAATGAATCTAATGATAAACAAATAAATAATAACAAAAATTATGAATTTTCAGAGGCCTTAAGAACTTATGCGTTTTGGGCTCTAGCTACAGGATTGACTCTACAGCAATTTGCAAGAACAACTGTTGTTATACAATTGGTTCCTCATTTTATTTCACAAGGGATTAGTGCAGCTGTAGCTTCTTCAATGTTGTCAGCTTTTGGAATTTTTGCTGTAATTAGTAAATTAATTAGCGGTTGGCTAAGTGATACGATCCCTTCAAGATATCTATTTCAAATAGTAGTTGTTTTTCAGATGATAGGCATACAGTTAATATTAATTGATAATTATTTTTTATTGTGGGCAGGTGCATCTTTGATGGGTTTTGGGGTAGGTGCAATGGGAGTTTTAGGACCCACAGTTACAACTGAATTATTCGGTTTAAAAAGATACTCATCTATTTTTGGCATACTAAACACTCCTGTGGCTATCCCAATTATAATAGGTCCCATTTTCTCAGGAATTATTTTTGATAATTATAATTCTTATAAAATAGCTTTTAATATTGTAGAATTACTACTATTGATTTCTATAGTTAGTTTTACTTTTGTAAGGGTGACAAAGAAGCAAGGATACTAATTATGGTAAAAGCAGGAGTTCTATACAAAGCAAATTCTCCAATTGAAATAAAGGAGTTAAAGCAAGATCCTCCAAAAAGCAATGAAGTAAAAATAAAAATGTTGGCTGCAGGTGTATGTGCTTCAGATCATCATGTGATGAAAGGAGAAACTAACTTTCCAATGCCTATAGTATTGGGACATGAAGGTGCAGGAATTGTTGAAGATTTAGGCGACAATGTTACTTCTATTAATAAGGGTGAAAAGTGTATTCTTTCATTCGTTCCAAGTTGTGGTTATTGTTATTCTTGTAGATCTGGATTAGGAAATATTTGTGATACAAATAGAATTACTGGTACAAAACAGTATGATGGCACTTTTAGATTAACTGATGAAAACAATAATAATATTCACCAATATGCAAAATTGGGGGTTTTCGCAGAAGAAATTATCGTCCCTGAAAGTGCTTGTTTTAAAATAGATGATGATTTCCCAGTTGACGTAGCTTGTCTAATTGGCTGTTCGGTTACAACAGGAGTCGGGGGTGTAATAAATCAACAAAATATTTTCCCTGGGGCAACAGTTGCTATTTTCGGTACCGGAGGAGTAGGGTTAAACAGTATTTTAGGTGCGTCTCTTATAAATGCTTCAAAAATTATTGCAGTAGATATTTTGGATAATAAATTAGAATTTAGCTACAAATTTGGTGCCACCCACACAGTAAATTCAAAAGCTGAAAATGTTACAAAAAAAATTCTAGAAATTACTAATGGTTTAGGTGTAGATTTTGGCTTTGACACTTTTGGTAGTCAAATAACAACAGATCAGATGATGGGTTCCGTAAGAAAAGGTGGTACTGGAGTTATTATTGGCCTAGCACCTGAGGGCCAAACCGCAAATATAAACATGGTTGATATGGTTAGGAATCATAAAACATTGGTAGGGTCATACTATGGTTCAGTATCTCCACATTTAACATTTGAACGAATCATTGAATTTTATCAGTCCGGCAAGCTAGATATAAATTCAGTGATAGCAAGAAAATATCCACTTGATAAAATAAATGAAGCCTATAACGACCTTGCCAAAGGTGAAGATGGCAGAGGTGTAATAGACTTCACTTTATAGTTTATTTGCTATCCCCTACCATTCCTTCTAGTAACATTGGTGAGTACCAAATATCATTATCTGAAGCTTCTTCTCCTTCTGCTACATATTCTGATCCGTCTTGCCAATTTATAGGACCTTCATATAGATTTATTTCTCCACTTGCTAAGTCATCTATAAACTCTTCTAACATTTTAACATCATTCAAGCCATCACCTATATGAAATCCTATTGGTGATGTATCAGGATCATTCATATCATCCCAATTAGGATCATTCCAATGCCATTCGGCTTCAAATATACCTTCTGCAATATCATATGCTAGTTTATTATATGCAGGGCCCCAGTTAAAATATGGAACTCCTAAACATCGACTTGGAGCTAAATCGCAAGTATCTTCATAATCATATCCAACAACCCAAACATTTTCACCAGATGACGCTCTCTGTTCAGTGACAATTAACGCTTCAGGAGTATCAATATGTGAGATAATCACATCTGAGCCATTGTCAAAAAATTCATTAGCTACCTGTGTTGGATCAGCAGTCACACCTGGGATATGAAACCAAAAACCAATCCAGACTATCTTGAATTCCAAATTTTCTGGATCAGCTCCAGACATCTCCCAACAATGCTTTGCTCCTAGATAAGCTGCATTAGCCAGCCTTCTTGTTTCATCGTTAATCAATGGACCAAGAAATGATATCTGTCCAGTTTCAGACTGAATAGCAGCTGCACATCCAGCAATCATTTTGCCATATTCCATTTTACCCATTACATTTGCTAAATTCTTCAAATCTGGACGATAGTTTTTCCCATCGCTTTTAGCACTATCTCCTGATGCCCATATCATATCTATTTCAGGATATTTTTCTGCTGCAACAAGGATTCCATCCTTCATATCATCTGAAGTTGCAATAATCATCCTAGCACCTTCAGCAATCATATCTTCTGCAACCTGATCAACCGTGAGGTTTGGACTATCAGCTGGATTTACAAAATCTACTGTTATCATTTCAGCACCATGGATCTCTGCAAGATATTGTCCTCCTTCAAAATGAGATTGTGACCATCCTTTGTCATTTCGAGGACCAACAAGTATCATTCCAAATTTAGGAATGGTTGCAATTCTTTCTCCTGTTGCTGCCTCCCAAGATGTATCTTCTTCTTCACTTGAATCAAAAACAGAACATGAAAACAAAAACATTGAAAATGCAAATAAACTTAGAGTAATAAATAATTTCTTCATAATAATTCCTAAAAGATTTTAATTTTTATAAATAAACAATAGCATTTATTAAACTTCAATAAAATAAAGAAATTTTATGTTTTTATAGTTTATTTAAGAAGTAATTATAAATATTCCAAGTAAATATATTATTAACAAAGACGCTAATAAAGATTTGTTTAAAACATAATTAAATTTTTTATTAAAAAGAACTATAAATAGCGCTAATAAAATTAATAACGATGCTACAAAACCAGCTAAATAATGAGCCTTCTCAAATTGATTGACTAAAATATTATTTTTATAAAAAATATCAGCATAAAAAATAATTGTTACATTAAAAACACAGCTTCCAAAAAGACCAGCTACTCCTAGATCTGCAGCTTTCATCTTCACAGAAGCAAAATATGCTGATGCTTCTGGCATTGTAGTAACAATAGAAACTAGAATTATTCCTAAAGTACTTGAGGCAATTCCAGATATTTCAGCTATCTTATCAACACTAAATGCTAGAAAATAACCAGATATAATAACCCCAATAGAAATCATTCCGAACATAATCCAAGCCTTGTATTTGCCTACGTTTAAATTCGTAGATAAATCATCATCTTCAACATCAAACGACTTTGAGACATAAACGAGTCTCATTCCAATTAAATAAATGAATAACAAAATAATAGAAGAAATTCCTACATTAAATAAAGATAATTGTAAATTTATGAATCCTAAAACAAGAAAAGCTACAGTAATAACAAACGCTAATAAAGCTAAATACCATTGTTCATAAGATATTTGATCTAACACAACTTTGCCCCCAAATATCAAAGCTATAAATCCTAACATAAACATATTTACCATGTTTGCTCCTAAAACATTCCCAATGGCTAGAGATGGATTCGGAGGATTCAAAGTAACTGCAGAAATATTCGCTGACAATTCAGGTAAAGAAGTTGCTAATGCAACTAAGATACTGCCAACAAATAATCTACCCAGTCCAGTTATTGAAGCAATAATATCACCATATTTAGCTAGATAAGTCCCAAAAAAAATAGTCGACAGTGCACTAATTGAAAAAATAATAATTTGTATTAATAAGTTATCTATAATGAAATCCTTACCACTGTCCAGTTTTAACTAATAAATACCAACTAAAAAGTAATAGTAACCCTAAAGAAAAAAATAGTATTATAAAAGGTCTAATAAAGTTCTTTTGAATCCAACTTAAATTATCATAATTTTCATTTATATAGTCTTCCCAAGGATCGACAATTTTTTTTGTCTTTTCAATTATATGTATTTTATCGTTATCCATTGTGATATTTTAAAGATTTACATTCACATTATTGTACAAGTAAAATCAATAGATTTCTTCATTAAATAAATTCGAGATAACCAATATATTCCAATCCTCTAAACTTACCTTGATAGTCCATTCCATATCCTACAACCCATTTATCATCATATAATTCAAAACAAGAAAAGTCTGGTTGAATTATATTATTTCTTCTTCCTAATTTATCAAGCAAAACTACTGAGTACACATCCTTTGAAACTGTCTGATATATATTTTCAATAACTTTTTTCAATGTTTCTCCTGTATCCATTAAGTCATCCACAATAATGGTAGGAGACCCATTATCTAGACTATCTGATATTAATCCATATCCATAAATAGTAGTCCCTTGTGATTCCATACTATTTCCGTATGTCTTTGCAGTTAAAGGAAAGATCTTATATGCACCTGGTCTGTATTTTTCTAATTCGGTTAATAATTTTGTTACAAATAAAATGCTCCCTGTCATAATAGGAACAATATTTATTGACTGAAAATCTTTAAATTTTTTAGTGATCGAATCAGAAATATCAATAATAGCTTTTTCTACTGTTTCTTTATCCCATAAAATTTTAATATTATGATCGTCAACTATCTCAGGGTTATTTTCAAATTCCATTAAAGCTCCTTTGGAAGTTTCTTTCCTAATGATTCAGGTTGATTCCCGCCTATCAATGATTTAATTATTAATGGCACTGAAGATGAATCTTTTCTATTAATGTATTGTATAAATATTAATATAAAAATCATTAAAGGAAATGGTAACAAAGGCAAAACTTGTGATAAAGCTAAAGTTACTGATTGTGCCTTAATTGCCAAAACTTGAAGTAACCCAAATGCATAGGCCCCCATAGCAGCTCTGAAAGGATTCCAACCCCCAAAAATAACAATAGCAAGTACAATCCAACCATAATTTGCAGTATGTCCTTCGGACCAGCCATATTTAGCATAAAGAGAAAACGCAGCGCCGGACAAACCAAGTAAAGCCCCTCCGATCAATGTTCCTATAAATCTTATTTTTTGCACATCAATACCACGAGATTTTGCGGCATTTGGATTCTCACCTACTGCTCTAAGTGAAAGCCCAAATGTAGTTTTGTTAAGTAATAACCAAGTCAAAGGAATTAGTGATATTGAAATATAAGTTATTAGAGAGTGATTAAATAAAATATTTCCCAAAAATGGAATATCAGAAAGTAAAGGAATAGGCATTTTATTGAGTGTAGGACCACTAATTCTTACATAATCTTGACCTAGATAACTACTTAAACGTGAACAAAGAATTGTAAGTACAAAACCAACAGCGATTTGATCCATTCGTAACTTAATATCACATAAGGACAAAAATGCAGCAATAATAGAACCTAAAATCATTCCGGCAATCAACCCTACAATTGCTATATCTGTCAAATAACCAAAAACAAAGGCAAAAAGAGCACATATCATAATTGTCCCTTCAGCTGACAAGTTTATAACACCACTTTTTTCAGATATTGTTTCTCCTAATACAGCAATAATCAATGGAGTACTTAAAGCAATTACAGTAATTAAAGAATTTTCAATAGTAATCATTTTGTGAACACCTTTGAAAATATATTTAATATTTTTTTCTCTAAATTAACTCTTTGTAAAATCAACCATGATAGAACAAAGCTAGCTTGAATGATCCCGACTAAACTGTGGTCTAAATCTAATTTTATTTGTAATTGACTCCCTCCAACAATTAATGCCGCAAATAAAAAACTGATAATGAATGTTAAAAAAATATTTCTTGAGCATATTAGAACTAACAAAATAGAAAGAAAACCAAATCCTCCTGAAATTGTTGGAACAAGTTTATGATAAGAACCAGATACCTGAGAAAATCCTGCTATACCAGCTAAAGCCCCTGCAATAATAAAAGAAAATATAATGTATCTTTCAGAGCTAAAATTAAATTTGTTTGTTGCAAAAAAATTAATTCCAGTTGCTTTAAGTCTCAACCCAAATGATGTATGTGACAAAAGATAAAAAGTAAAAACATAGACTAATATTATAACTATTAATAAAAATATCGGAAAATCTAAATTTCCAACCGTAGGAATCCATGAATTTTCATGAAATATTTCTGTACCACTGGTAGATGCAATTCCTTTTCGTTTCCATGGTCCTATGATTAAATAAATTGCTATCCCAGAAGCAACAAAATCCAACCCCAAACCACTAAAGATTTCATGCACACCTCCTTTGACTTTTAGGATTGCGCAAATCAAACCCCAAAAACCCCCAAAAGCTAAAGCCATAAATAATTGTATATAAGGAGATATAAAAGTATCCCCTAAAAATGAACGAGCTATAATTGTTGCTCCAATTGCCCCCATAATTATTTGTCCTTCTATTCCTATATTCCACATGCCTGATGAAAAGGTATAAATTAGTGCAATTGAAGCCATTGAAATTGGAACCCAGACAAGTATTGTTCTTATTATTTTTTCAAAACTACCAAAAGATCCAATAAACAATGCGTTAGTAACGTCTAGAGGGTTAATACCAAAGGATAATAAAAGAAAAAAAATAATTAAAATAGAAAGAATAAATCTTATAAAATTAATTTTTAAGTCATTAAAATTCATAATTAATCAAGAATGCCAGAAACATATCTAGCTAAATTTTCTTTATTTAAATTCTGCTTACTTTCTATATTCACTATTGTATTACCAGAAACAGAAATAATAATATCAGAATAATCCCAAATTTCTTCAAGATCTGTAGATGAAAAAATTATAGCTATATCATTTTTTTTTCTATGTAAAATAATATCCCACATTTTATTGGCAGAATTAAAGTCCAACCCTCTAGTTGGCTGTTCTAATAGCAAAACGCCTGGGCTCTCTGGTAATAAAGAAAGCATCAATCTTTGCTGGTTTCCTCCTGATAGTTGATCTACTTTTTGAGTAATAGTAGCTTTGATGTCATATTCTTGAATTTTTTTCTCCCCATAAATTTCTATATCATTCCAATTTAAATATTTACTCCTATTAGAATAAGATAAGGCAAAATGCTCTTTAAGGGTTAAGTCTTCGAATAATCCTCTTTCTAGTCGATCTGCAGGCATATAATAAAGTTTCTCTTTATCAATGTAATCTCCATTATCAAAGAAAATTCCTGTTTTCGAAAAATCTCTAGAAAAAAAATTATTAACTAATTTATCATTCATTGAGCCTTGTAGTCCTGCAATACCAACGACTGTTCCAAAATCTATTAAAGATTCATTCGAAAATGTTTCCTGTTTGGTTTTATCTAGTTCATCAATAAAAAGCTTAAATTTATCAGATCTCTTTTCTTTGTTTGTGATTTTATTTTTAGTTCTGGTATCATCGAACATTTTGGCAAATATAGAATCTGAATCAAAAGGTTTATGCATTGAATAAACGACTCTTCCAGACTTAAGTACCGTTCCTGAATCACAAATCTCAAAAACTTCATCTAATTTATGAGATACAAAAATTATTGTTATATCTTCTTTAGTTAGTTTTTTTAAAGTATCAAAAATCATTTTTTTTTGTTCAAGTGAAAATGCACTAGTAGGTTCATCAAGGATTATTATTTTTACTCCGTTATATAACAGACGTAACAACTCAATTTGTTGTCGCTGTCCAATTGAAAAGGAAGAAATTTTTTCATTCAAATCTATTTCAATATTATAATTGTCAAATAAATGTAGAATTTCCTCTTTTGTTTTATGATTATTTGACATAAATGAATTTTGGGTATTCCCAACAAGAAAACTTTCTAAAACACTTAAATTAGCAAAATCTAAAGGATTTTGATTTAACATGCCAATACCATTATTTATGGCTATTTTAGGTGACCCTAAACTGATTTTCTTATCTGATATTAAAATAGATCCTTTATCAGGATTTAATTGACCAGAAATAATTTTTACCAGAGTAGATTTTCCAGCTCCATTCTCACCTAATAACGCATGAATACCACCAGAAATAGAAATACTTATTTCTTTATTGGCCTTCAAAGAACCAAATGATTTAGAAATATTTTTCAGTTCAATTTTCATGTGATTTAGAAATACGGTTCTATCAAACGTTAGTATTTATTTTGTAATTTTCAAATATGCTAATTTGAAAAATCTTTATTTACAATTATGAAAACTTATAAATTAAGCTTTATCAAAAATGTGGGTTATAAATGAATGTGAAAATCATAAAAATAATAGGGAAAAATACTCTAGGAAATAAATTAGAAATTATTATATTATAAGTATAAAATAACTAAGGGATTTTATATGTTTGATTTTGTTGGAGTGGCAATAGGGATTCTGTTCGCAATTCTAATAGTAAGTGGAATAATTTTCTTGATAGGCTATGCACTAAAAAATACTGGAGTAAAGATAAGTTTTGATTTATCTTTAAATGGATATTTTTACTTTGTTAGGCTTATATCTGGAGGTGTTTTCTGCTTAGCTGGGATATCTCGAATTATTCAAGCTGTTTTTGCAATGATTTTTGGGGATAGCTTTAGTTTTGAAATGACTACTATTGGCAATGTAGACGGGAAGCCCACTGCAGAAACATTACAAATGTATGATGGAAGTATAGAAGCAAGCTTATTTACAGGAGTAACCACTGCAATAATAAGTGGAATAATTTACTTAGTTCATGTTTATTTACAAAAAAAGAATGAAAATGCAAAAAAAGATAAATCTAGCGATATTATTTTTAAGATGTTGGTTTTTGCGGGTACAATTCTGTTCGGGTTAATAACAATTGTCTCATTAGTAGGCTCCATTGAAGAACTTTATAAATTTATATTATTTGATTCAATTAATAATGTTGAAGATTGGAGAAAAGGAGTCCCCGGAGAAGCTCTTTCAATTGCAATCAGTTCTTTGATAGTTTGGAGTTTTACTCTCAGAAGATTGATAAAAATAATACAAAAGTAATTATTGCATTATATGAACTTTGATTGATTTTGTTTTTTTATCATAGGCTGTTTCAAATCCTTTTTGAATGTTTTCTAAAGAAACGTTGTGAGTGACAATACTCTTATAAGGATGTTTCCCATTAGAAAGTATATCTACAGCCAATTCAAAATCGTGCCTTCCATCTATATTTGCATAACAAGTAGCTGGAATAAAACTTATTTCTTTAATCATTGGTTGCAAAAAATCTACTTCAATAGGGATCCTAAATCCTCCTAAAACTATAACTTTACCTGTGTTCTTAACACATTTAGCGGCTTGAGTTAAAGAACGATTTGATCTACCTCCAATCGTTTCAACAGCAACATCAATCCCAATTCCATCAGTTTCTTGCATGCAAACTTCTTCTAATTCACCTTCTTCAGAAGAAACAACTATGTCTGCTCCCATTTTTTTTGCAGCTTCAGCCTGTTGTTCATACTTAGCTGAGGCAATGATTTTACCGGCTCCATAAGATTTCGCAACACATATAGCAGAAAGACCTATTGTCGCAGATCCTATAATAGCTACAGAATCACCAGGTGTGAATTTAGCAAATCTAAATCCATGTACTGAAACAGCCATGGGCTCTACTAACGCACCATCATTGTAATCCATATCATCTGAAATTTTGAATAAGCCATTTGGACTTCTTGTTATAAAACTGGAAAAGGCCCCTCCTGTTTCCTCATGACGATTTATACAATGTCTAAATTGACCATAAAGACAAAAGTAACATGAATTACAAGATTTTCCAGCACCAATACAATCTATCGCCACTCTATCTCCCAAATTTAGATTGCCTTTATAATCTTTAGGGAGTTCTACGATTTCTCCTGCTACTTCATGACCTCCGGGAATTATTTCAGCTTCAGTTCGATCGTAAGTCATGTGCAAATCTGAACCACAAATTCCTGTGGATTTTATATCAACAACTGCCGCTCCATCAAAAATTTTAGGAAAAGGTATTTTTTTTACGACAAAATTTCCCGTTCCTCCAAATTGCCCCTTTCCTTCATCCAATGCTGCCAATATATCTTCTTTACGAACCAAAATTACCTCCATAAAATGCAATAATTAACATTAATTTATCATATTTTTTAAAGATGTGTTTGAAGACAAATATAAACTATGGAATAAGCTTTGGAAGAATTATTTAAGACAGATTTGTCTATAAACGTGATTATTATTAGTAGTATTTCATCTTTTCTTATAGGGATTTTGGGTGGGTTTGTTGGATTGGCTTTAGGAACTATTCGTCTCCCTATTCTCCTCCTCCTGGGGATAGATCCAAGAATTGCTGCTGGTACAAATATTATAACCTCGGCTATTTCATCTTTTTTTGGAACCATACGACATATTCAGGAAAAAAATGTAAAAAAGCAAATTATCGTCTTTATGGGATTACCTGCAATCTCTGGAGCACTTTTAGGGGCTTATTTTGCTCCTTATGTCCCTACTAATTTCCTAATATTTTCTGCAGGATTACTAGTATTTTGGCAGGGTGTAGAATTCGTCCTTTTGTCAAGAAAGAAAGAAAATAAAATGAGTAATGCATTTGGAGTAAAAGATATAAATTCCAAAGGCATCTTTTCAAGAAATCGTATCATAGCAGAATCAAGTGCTGGTTTATCTATCGGTCTTATTGGAGGAGCTGTAGGGCTTATTTTAGGAAGTATTCGTCTACCAGCAATAATTCGAATCTTAAAGATTGATCCTCGTATAGCAGCAGGATCAAATCTTTTTATAGGTTTTTTTATGGGTATTGCAGGTCTAATAGGCCATGCTTTCCACGGAAACGTAAATTATTTCCTTGTATTAATTATGGGTAGTGGAGCAGGAATTGGAAGTTATATAGGAGCTAATTTCACAACAAAAGTTTCAATAAATACTTTCTTTTTTATTTTAGGTATAGTGTTATCATGTGTAGGTATAGTCCTTTTATCAAGACCTTTTTTTTAATAAAAAAAACACAGAGCTAAACAATGTCAGATGAAAATCAAATCGCTTTAATAACTGGAGCATCTAGAGGTATTGGTAAAGCCATTGCTATTGATTTTGCACAAAATGGTATTGATGTGGTTCTTACAGGAAGAAATAAAAACCGTTTAAGTGACATTAATGATGAATTAAAAAATTATGGGGTTAATTCATATTTTATTTCAGCAGACCTGTCGAATGATCTTGGTATTAATAAAATCATAGAATTTCTTAGAGAATCTAATTTAAATATAAATATACTCGTTAATAATGCAGCCATAATCCATGAGAAAATCAATCTAATCGACTTTAATATGGAAGAATGGGAAAATGTCATTAATGTAAATCTCGTTAATGCAGTCAAATTAACAAGATTGATTTTGCCTTATATGATTAGTCATAAATATGGAAAAATCGTAAACATATCATCAATTGGTGGAAGAAAAGGAGCTGCTGGAAGAAGTGCATATCGCATAACCAAAGCAGGTTTGATTAGCTTTACAGAATCTCTTGCAGCAGAAGTTAAAAAAGAAGGGATTGATGTAAATTGTATATGCCCTGGCAGTGTTTTAACTGAAGGATACATAGAAGCATTTGGAGAAGATTCAATAAAAGATAAGAATATGATGCACCCTTCAGAAATTGCAAAATTATGTACTTTTCTTATAAGCTCTGATTCATCATCAGTAACTGGTTCAATTATTGATGCTTTTGGACCTTCAAATCCATTATTTAATGTCTGAATAAACATTTATTTTATAAAAAATAAGGGAGATCAATTATGAAAATTACTGATATAAGAACAATAGTTGTTGGAAATCCATGGAAAAATTGGGTATTTGTTATTGTAGAAACATCTGATGGTATTTCAGGGCTTGGGGAGGCCACAGGCGGCCTATCAACAATGCCAAATAAAGAAGCTGTTGAAGAAATAAAACATTTAGCTATTGGAAAAAATCCCTTGGAGATATCAAATATTGTTGATGAATTATATAAAGCAGTAATGTTAAAAATTACTCCAGCCATTTCAGCAATTGAAATTGCATGCTGGGATATATTGGGACAACATTTAAAAGTACCTATTCATCAACTATTAGGCGGAAAAGTTAGGGACAAGATAAAGGTTTACGCAAATGGTTGGTATTCTGGAGAAAGATCCCCTGAAAATTTTGGAGAGAAAGCTCAGTTTCTTTCTAATAAAGGTTATCAAGCTCTTAAGTTTGATCCATTTGGTTCAGAATATTTAAGGCTAAATAAAGAATCAGAGATCTTTACAAAAAATATTGTTAGATCTGTTAGAGATGCTGTGGGCCCAAATGTTGAGTTGATGATAGAAGGCCATAAAAGATTTAACACAGTAGAAGCAATTAAAATTGCAAACTGGCTAGTTGAATTCGACGTTACTTGGTTTGAAGATCCTATAGATAATAATGATATTGATTCATTGATTCATGTTTCTAGAAATTCACCTGTAAGAATTATTGCTGGAGAGGGATTTGATAAATACAAAGATTTTACAAGATTTGTATCGTCTAATGCTACTGATATAGTCAACCCTGAAGTAATAAAAATTGGCGGAATTGGGGGGGCTGTTAAAGTTGCAAATATTTGCTCTTCTTTTGATGTTGATTTAGCTTTCCATAATGCTGAAAGCCCATTAAAAACTATGATTAACTTACAGTTATGTGGAGGAATAAAAAATATTTATATACAAGAATGTTTTGATGAGTTTAATGAAGATTGGATAGAAGAATTATTCCCTAATTATGAAAAAGTTAAAGATGGCTATTTATCTATTCCTGATAGGCCTGGATTAGGTGTTTCAATAAATGAATCAGTTGTCAAAAATCACCCTTATAATAAAAGTAATTTTTTAAGAATGTTCAAGCCAGGCTGGGAAAATAGAAAAGGGGCTAGTAAATCAGAATAAATTTAATATTGAGTCAAGATCTTTCAAATGGTCAATAATAAAAATTTACACTAATCAAGACATAGTTGGTCTTGGAGAAGTAAGAGATGGAGCATCGGCTAGATATGCATTATCTTTAAAAAGCAAAATTCTTGGAGAAAATCCTTGTGATATCGATTGAAGCAATAAGAGGAACATCAGAAATGATAGCTGTACAGCCAGTTTTATTTTCTTTATCTGTCCAATGCCCTATTTTAATTTCATTTATATTTGAATTCATTTAAGACAAAATCTAGTAAACTATATAAGAATCATGGTTTCATTTTATAAATAAATAAATGATATAGCGAATTTAATCTTCGGAGCGATAATGAAAAATACAAATTACTCAGGAATATATAGCATACCAGTTACTCCATTTAATGAGGATAAATCAATAGATTTTAAATCATTGAGAAATTGCATAGAATACTTCATAGAAAAAAAAACAGATGGAATTTTATTACCTGTAAATGTTTCTGAGGCTTCAAAATTATCTGACAATGAAAAAAATCAAATTTTAGAAGAGGCTATAAAAGTTACTGAAGGAAAAATTCCTATAATAGCTGGAGTAACTAGTTCTTCAACAGAACACGTTCTAGAGCGTTCAAAATTCGCAGAGCAACTTGGAATTTCATCTATAATGGCAATGCCTCCTATAGGATATGCTTCTGAAAAAGATTTCTACAAATTCTATGAAGATTTATCTAAAGGAATAAATATAGATATTTGGATCCAAAATAACAAGATGCCTGCAGGACCTACTGTTCCAAATAACATATTGATCAAAATTATAAATGAAATAGATAATGTTAGCTTCTTAAAAGAAGAGAGTGTAAACTCATCTCAAGTACATACAATTATAAAAAATAATTGTAAGGAAAACCTAAAATCTATAATGGGAGGTGCTGGAGGAAGGTTCATAATTAATGAATACAGAAGAGGTTCAAATGGTATTATGCCATCAGGACACATGCTAGAAGCTCATAGAGTTCTATGGGATAGCTTGATTTTATCCAAAGAGAATGAAGTCAATACTGATGCAATTGAAATATGGAATAAAATGTTAGAAGCTTTAAATTTTGAGTTTATGTATGGCGTCAGTGCTTATAAATACTTTTTTTGGAAAAGAGGAATTATTCGAACCAATGTTAGTAGAAATCCTGCAAAATCAATGGACTATTTTGATGAAATTGAAGCCGATAGAATACTAAAAAATTTGGAGATTCATTTTTTTTGATTTTTACGAGAAAAAAAAAGAATTAAGATCGAAAAAACTATAAAAAAAATAATTCCAAAAATAAAAACTACATATAAAACATTCTGTGATAGATGAGATATAAAATCCACAATCCATTCAGCAAACTCTGGATTTATAGAATCGCCATGATGATTTGTAACAATTTTTTCTTTTGATTTAAAAAAAAACATTTAATTTTCTGTCGGTTTATAAAATCGAGAAGAAAATTGTTTTTCTTTTATGCTGAATGATGCCAATGAAGCAATAATCAAAGCTATCACTCCAACCCAAAGACCTAGATCATAATTACCATAATAATCATAAATCATACCAAATATTAGTACAGCTATTGCTCCGCCTATTTGATGAGACATATTTATCAATCCAAGCAAAGAACCTAATTTCTTATATCCATAAAATTCAGAAGTTAAAGCAGTAGTAAGAGGTACAGTAGCTAACCAAGACATCCCTCCTACAATTGCAAAAGTCCAAAGTGCGATTTTACCCGTAAGTAATATCAAGGCTAAAAATGCAAGACCCCTAACAAAATAAACCATTCCAAGTATTAATTTTCTTTCAAATTTATCTGAAAAATAACCAGAAGCAATAACAGATATTCCGTTAACAGCACTTAAAATTGAAAAAGAAAAAGCTGCTTCATAAGGAGAAATGTTTTCAGAAATTGCCCATTTTATAAAATGTACTGAAATTGATGCTGTGGTAATCCCACATACAAAATATCCAATAGAAAGTTGCCACATGGGTTTGGAATTATAAGCATTACTCCATTTATCAACCCAAAGAGGACCATCTTCAACTTTAGTTTCATTATTATTTGATTGACTTTCAACGGATTGTAAAATTTCATCAGGTTTATCTTTTAATACAAATATTGATAAAGGTAATACTAAAACTAATCCAAAAAAACCAACCATAATCCAAGCTAGTTGCCAACTAAAATTTATAGTAATAAAAGTTAAAAGTGGGACAAAAAACAAACTGCCAATAGACCCTCCTGCCATTACAGCACCCATAGCAACTCCCCGACGTTTCTTAAACCATTTTGATAGTAATATCCCTATAGGCCCTCCCGTTCCTGTAGCAAAGGCAATAAGGAAGCCATAGTAAATAGAAAGGGTGAATACATTGAAGGAACTTGCAACAAGAATAGAACCTACTGATACAACAAAAGTACAAAAAACCAGAACTCTCTTAGGACCATATTTATCAGCCATTTGTCCTAGAATTGGTGCTGCTAACCCATTAACTAGCCATCCAATAGCTGCGGCCAAACTTATAGTAGAAACATTAACTTCCCAATCTTCACCCCAAGTATCTACAAAAACTCCAAAACCTTGTCTTGTTCCAACTCCAATGGCACTACTTAGAAAAAGTGCACCTACTATTAGCCAACCATAATATATTTTAGAAATTTTAATTAAAGTCAAAATTTTAAATTCTTCTCATTTTATAATCATAAAAAATCTTTTAATTAAATATAATTATAAATATGAATATTTATGAAAGAACTTCTAGATTTTTTGTAGAAAATCCTAAAAAAATTTTCTTTCTTTTCGTAATTATAACAATTGGTCTAACATTGTCATATTTATTTATTCCTTATCGGGGTGACGCTTCAACTTCACCCAAAGATCCTATAATTGATTTAGACATTCAAATTTCTAATGAATTTTCTGACGAAGTCCATTTTGCTCTTTTTATTTTGGAAGGCAAAAATTCTGATGATATTTTATCAAAAGAAAACTTGTTGAAGATTTTCAATGCCACAGAAAAACTTCGTGCTGAAGATGCTTCAAAAAATTTATCACCAGAAACAATTATTGGTTCTGAACATCTTTACAAATATATCGATTCAGATACAGGTCTTAAAGTAAATGGAATATTTACAATCGCAGATGTAGTAAATAATGTTCTAATTATTAATCCAAAATACAACAAAACCTTAAAAGATGCCTCAAACAATGAGGTAAAAAAAATCATTTCTGAAGTTTTCAAAGGGGATGAATTTAAGGATATTAAAAGAAACTTAAGTATTCATTCAAATGTAGAGAAACGAATGATAAATAATCAAGAAATTGATTGGTGGACCTCTCCCGCTGTGATGATAGCTGTATTAGGAGATAATGATTCACTAGGTGGTGGTTCTCAAAGAGTAGCAATTTCCGGAGATAAAATCACCTTAGATAAGGAAAAATTCAATACAAATGTTATGAATGTACTAAAAAATGAACTTAAAGATTTAAATGTTTGGGGGATAGCAATTGATGTAAATTTAGAGGGAGAAAGACAAGGACTTTCATCTGCGGTTTATATAACTTTGACAGTTATTGCAGCTATTGCTATAGTAGGTTTTTCATTAAGGTCATATTGGGCAGTTGTACTAATTGGAATAGGATTATCTACACTAATGATTTGGCTTAAAGGTTTTTCTTATCTACTTGGGCTAAAAGGCGGTCTAGTTTCTGATTTGATCGTCCCAATAGCTATGGTAGCATTTGGAGTTGATTTTGGAGTTCATGCTATTAGACGATACCAGGAAGAAAAAAGGGCTAATATATCTTATGATAAAAAATTTGTTATTGCATTCACTGGGGTAGGCTCAGCCTTAACTTTGGCTTTTATTAGTGATGCAATCGCATTTTTATCGAATGTAACAGCAGCCACAGAATCTATTGTACATTTTGGTCTTGCAGCTGGAATTGCTACCTTTGCAGCTTTTATTGTGTTGGGAATTTATGCTCCATTTTTACTATCCAAAATTGAATCAATTGACAACAAAAATAATAAGAATAAGTTTATTTGGATAGCCCAGGCTATCGGATCTGCAGCTTTAGCAGGAGGTTCCGTAATCACATTTCTTGTTTTGTCACCTATTTATGGAATAATAATGATAATAGCAAATATAATTTTATGTTTATTTTTGCCTTTATATTTTGCTAGTAAAGCTAAGGAATCCCAAGTTGATTCAGGTTTAAATCGAGATAATATATTTATAAAAATTGAAGAAAAATTTAGTGCATTAATTGTTTTCTTTGCTAAAAAACCTATATATACAATATTGTTCTTTTCAGCTATTACAATTTATACAACATTCCTTGCGTTTAAATTAGAATCTAGTTTTGAAGTATCAGATTTTTTTAAACCTGAATCAGATTTTGTTGTGGGTTTGGACAAATTAGATTATCACCTAGGGGATACAATAGGAGAATTGGGGGAGTTGTATTTTGAAGGGGATTTATCGGAACCCGAAGCAATTGATGATATGAAATCACTTTTGATTACTCTTAAATCCAAAGATTTTCTAGCTCACGATAAAGATGGTAATCTACTAATTATTGAACCAAACTTCATTTCACTATTAGAAAATATAAATTCTCCAGCTAATAATAAAGAGGAAAATAAAAAAAATTTAGACAAATTAATTGATCAAGGTTTGAAAAATGATCAAGATGAAACTATTTTTACTCCCAGTAGAATAAAAACCACTCTAATTCGTTCTAATAATAATTACGCCACTGTTTTTAGAGTTGGAATACCTGATTCTGCTAGTCAAGATATCACTACTTTAGCTAGAAAAGAATTAGAAAATGAATTAAAAATTTTTCAAAATAAAAGCTATATTTCTGAATATGGAATAACAGGATCTCCTTTTGTTCGGGATGTAGAGTTATCTTCATCAAGAAATTCTTTATACAGAGCTATCCCTATAGCTGCAGTAGCTTCATTTTTGGTATTATTAATTGCTTTTAAATCTTTTAGATATGCGTTCGTAACAATACTTCCAATTGGATTAGTGGTTAGTTGGCTTTATGGAATAATGTACATAGGTGGATATTCACTAAATCTTGTTACAGCTACGATAGGTGCTATTTCAATTGGGGTTGGAATTGATTTTTCAATACACATAACTCAGAGATTTAGAGAAGAAATACGTAAAAACAACACAGAAACAGCATTAAGTAAGACTCTAAATGGTACAGGAATAGCTCTTTTAGGTTCAGCTATCTCAAGTATTGCGGGATTTACAATTATGGGATTTGCACCTATGCCAATGTTCGCTAGTTTTGGGCAACTCACGGCTATTATGATCTTTCTAGCATTGATTTCCTCAGTTTTTGTGCTTCCTAGTTTGTTAGTTATGGTTTCCAAAAAAAATGAATAATGTAAAATTTATTCTATGAATAAAAATGAGTATTCTATAAGTGAAGTGGCAAAACTAATTGGTGTAAGTACTTCAGCTATTAATTATTACATTAGATCAAATATATTACCTGCTCCCCAAAAAGTATCAAAAACACGAGCTGTATTTTTTGAAGAACATATTCAAAAGTTAAAAAAAATAAAAACCTTAAAAGAAGAAGGATATCCCTTAAAACTTATAAAAAAACAGATCAACACTAGTCCATTGAAAACCGGAGATAAGTTTACTGTCTCTGAAATACTAGAGAAGTTAGATTTGTCTCAAAGTTTCTATGATGATTTACTATCAAAAAAATTAATAAAAAAACCAAACAAAGTAAAAGGTCTAAATGTTCATAGTCTTGATGATTTAAACTTAATCAATGCTTATGCAAAACTTCATAAAAATGGAGTGTCTTTTACCGTATTAAAAAGGCATTTAGAATATGAGAGACTTAGTGAAGCTGAGGCTTACCTCTTGATAGAACATATTGAACAAGCTAAAAGTAACAAGATTTATAATCAAAAAGAAATAGTAGATAATTTTGACATAATTAGAAAATATTTCAGAATGAGTTATATAAAATGACACTAAAAATAGCTATTATAGGTCAATCACCCTTTGGTGAATCAGTTGCAAAAAGAATTCAAGAAATTCAGAATACTGAAATTTCGTGTATTATTCCACCTTTTAATAACAAGGAAGATCCTCTATATAAATTTTCAAATGAACAAAAAATTAGAACGCTTCAATTCAAAAAGTTAAGATCAAAAGAAGCAATTGAAGCTTTTAATAATATAAATATTGACATATTAATCATGGCATATGTTGTAGATATTGTGCCTATGGAAATAATTAATAATCCGAGATTAGGGACAATTCAATATCATCCTTCTCTCTTACCTAAACACAGAGGTCCTTCATCAATAAACTGGTCAATAATAAATGGGGATAAGGAAACTGGAATAACCATATTTTGGCCTGATACAGGTCTTGATACAGGAGATATTTTAATACAAAAAAAAATTATTATAAAAGAAAATGATTCAACTGGAAGTTTGTATTTTAACTCTCTTTATCCAATGGGAGTCGATGCAATTGTTGAATCTATAAATTTAATAATTAATGGAGATCCTCCAAAAATACCACAAATAGAAAAATATGCTACATACGAAGGATGGTGTAAAGAACAAGAAATTAAGTGGAAAAAAACTTCAAAAGATATTTATAATCTTATCAGAGGGTGTGACCCTCAGCCTGGAGCTTGGACATCGTATAAAGGTGAAAAAATTTATTTATATGATACAAAACTAGTTTCAAATAATGTTCAAAAAGAAAATGGAACAATATTGTTTATAGATGAAAAGGAAGTTAGTGTTTCTATTGGAAATAAAAAACTGATTATAGGAAGAATAAAATCAAAAGGCAAAAAAAAGATAAATGCATACGATTGGATGATAAATAATAATATAAAACCATCTAGCAAATTAGGAGAATAGAAAATTGAATAGTGATTACAAAAATTTGATTGAAAATGCATTGTTGAAAAATCCAAAATTTTATAAAGAGATACGTATTGAAGAAAATATATCCACAAGAATTCAATATAAAGGGAAAACGAGAGAAAACATATCAATCAGTTCTAATGTTGGCGGATGTACTAGAGCTCTCGTAAATGGAGGTTGGGGATTTTCATCTTTTAATGACATTACAAAAGCACCAAATAGGATGTCTGAAAGTATAGAATTAGCAAAATTCAATAACAACAATTATAAACACTCAAAAAATTTATCTGATACAAAATTATCTATACCTCCGACAATAAAAAAAGATCCAAGAAAAATAAAATTAAGTGAAAAAATAGATTTATTAGAAAATTACAAAAATTTAATTCTTTCAGAAAAAAATATTCAAGGATGCGATATTGTGTATGCAGATATAGATAAAAAAATTATTTTTGCTGATTCTAATGGTAATGAGATTCAACAAGAATTTGTACATGTTATTTGTAGAATAGCTGCCAACAGTTCTGATGGTAATGAAATATTAGAATCAGGATTTTCCATAGGTTCATTGGGTGATTTCGGCATAGTAGAAAAATTGGAAGATGAAGTGATTCAATCCGCTAAAAAAGCAGTGTCACTAATTAAAGCTCCTAAAATAACAGGCGAAAAAACAACAGTAATTTTGGATCAAATATTAGCTGGAGTTTTTGTACATGAAGCATTTGGACATCTCTCTGAGGCAGATAACGTATATGAAAATAACAGGTTAAAAGAAATTCTAAAATTGGGTAAGAAATTTGGTAATAGAGATTTAAATATTACTGATGGAGCAAAAATACCCGATTTAAGAGGATCATATGCTTTTGATGATGAAGGAACCCCTTCTTCAATAACTCCTCTTATAAGAGAAGGAGTTTTAGTTGGAAGACTGCATTCAAAAGAAACAGCAGAAAAAATGTCAGAAAAACCCACAGGTAATGCTCGAGCAATTTCCTATGGTTTCTCACCAATTGTCAGGATGACAAATACCATAATAGAAAATGGTGAAAACTCAAAGGAAGAGTTATTTGAAGATACCAAAGATGGTTTATATGTTAAAAATTGGTATGGTGGGATGACAGAACATGAGATGTTTACATTTGCTTCTGCCGAAACTTACAAGATTAAAAATGGAAAGATAACTGAAACTGTAAGACCTGTAAAGTTAAGTGGAAATTTATTTGAAACTTTGAAAAATATAGATGGTATTGCTAACGATTTAGAAATAAATCAAGGAGGAGGATGTGGAAAGGGTGGTCAATCACCCCTACCAGTTTCAAATGGATCTCCACATATAAGAATAAATAAAACATTAGTTTCTCCGGGATAAAATGGAAAAGATTATTGAATTTTTAAATAAAAATTTTGATGAATTTGAACTTTATGAAGAAGATTCTGAATATAAGGATGTTACTTTTGAGTCAAATAAATTGAAAGAATTATCATCTAAACAATCGAATGGAATAGGGGTAAGAGCAATAAAGAATGCTGAAATGACATTCGCATCCACATCAAATTACAAATTCATTGAATTTAAAAAAATTATCAATGAGTTAAAAAAATTCTCTATTAAAACAAAAGTAAAATTCCCGGAATTAAAAGAAAGCAAACAGGTAAAAATTTATTCTGAAGATACTTATAATTTATCCAATGAATATATGATCGAAGTTATAGATAAATCTATAAAAAAAGTTACAAAATCATTACCTAATGTTTTATGTGATGCAACCTATTCATTAGGTAAATCAAAAGCCAGATTACAAAACTCCAATAATATGGATCTAAAATTTTTAGAATCTGCAGCAAGTTTTTTTATTTCTTGTCAAATAATTAATAATAATGACATGCTAAATATTTGGGATGGATTTAGTTCGGTTAAACAAATTGATGCAAATAAAATTGATGAGATTATAAATGATATGATCAAAAATTTAAAAATTGCACAAAATTTAAAGGAACCACCTACATCTAAATGTCCTGTAATTTTTACACCAGGAGGTCTTTTTCAAACATTAATATCTCCAATGTTAGTTTCAACAAATGGAACAAATCTTTCAAAAAAACTGTCTCCTTTGTATTCCAAAGAAGGTGAAAAAATTTTAGACGATAAAATTACTTTAATAGATAATCCTCATATAGATTTCAGCCCTTCATCATCAATGTACGATGCTGAAGGGATTCCTACTAAGAGAAAAAAAATATTCGAAAATGGTATTTTTATTAATGGTATTTATGATCTTAAATCAGGAAGTGAAGCAGGCACTGAATCAACAGGTTCAGCTCAAAGAAGTATACATTCTCTTCCTTCACCAGGAATATCAAATTTAATTATGGAAAAAGGAGATATAAAATTTTCAGATTTAGTAAAAAACATATCTGAAGGAATTATAGTTGATGAATTATTAGGAGCTGGACAAGGCAATGAGCTATCAGGAGATTTTAGTGCGAACATCTCTTTGGGTTATAAAATAGAAAATGGAGAGATAGTCGGAAGGATAAAAGATACAATGATTTCAGGAAACTGCTTTAAGGCACTAGAAAAAATTGATCATTTAAGTAAAGATACAAAAAATCTATACGGCAGAATAGAATTACCGTTTTTACAAACGGAAAATATAGAAATAACATCATGATGGAAAAAGAAAATATAAAAACAGAAAAAATAAATTTTAATGAATTCGATTCATACTATACGAGCTTAAAAACCAAAGATGATAAATTCATACTTTCTGAATTATCTAAATTGAGAAAATACGAACAAAAAAATAAAGGCACAGATTATGAATCATTCATGATTAAATTTATTGAACATAAAAATCTTTCTATAAGAGTTTTTATATTGGAATATTTAAAAAAGAGTAACGATATAACTACTTTAAGGGAGGTAAAAAAAACATTAATGAAAGAAAAAAACATAAGGGTTATATTTAAATCAATTGAACTTCTTGAGAGATGGATCCGAGAGTTCTCAAATAAAAACAAAACTAAGGAACTTAATAAAAATGTTGAATATGTTATGAACCTAATATCACAGAGTAGCAATAAAAAAATTATTAATAGATTGATCGAAATTATCGGCTACAGTGATAATAAAGATATTGATTCTTTAATTATGAAAAATTTGAACACTAATAATAAATCAGATAAAATATCATCTATTAAGTCCATTAGGAATTCATCAAATTCAAAATGGATACCATTTATACAAGAATTTTTAGATGATAATGACCCTTTGATAAGAGCTTTAGCATGCTCAGCTTTAGGTAATATAGGTGAGGAGGAGCATATAGATCTTCTTATTGATTTATTAGAAGATGAAAATCTTGATACTCAAAAATCATCTGTACTGGCTATATATAATATTGGTGGGAGCTATGCCCTAAATCTATTGGAAGGATTAAAATTCTCTACAGAACCTGAGATGGTTAAATTAAGTGAAAAATGTGTAATAGAAATAAATAAAGAAAAGCAATTGGACCATACAATAACACCTGAAAAATTGTCTGAAGGTTTTTTTGGTCAAAGAAGAAAAATATCATCTAATGATGAAT
>Ga0257111_1000171_pt1 | contig 26452 bp, 25 predicted proteins | sample LP_taG_6_FD_191567 | JGI IMG/M metagenome (GOLD analysis project Ga0257111, IMG submission 191567) | Marine microbial communities from Northeast Subartic Pacific Ocean, Canada - LP_J_2015_P26_500m | ecosystem: Environmental > Aquatic > Marine > Oceanic | place: Canada: Northeast Subartic Pacific...
TCACTTGCCAGGGAACCCTCAGACACCGTGGTCAAGTCGAAGGAGACCACTTTGGGTGGTTGAAACCTGCCGAGCCGATTTCAATAACCTGCCGAGACCCCCTGGTCGGGTAGGCGGGATTTGAACCCACGACCTCCTCGTCCCGAACGAGGCGCGCTACCAAGCTGCGCCACTACCCGTTTCAGCGGGCAAGGGTACCGGCGCCCTACGGGGACCGGTCGGGCCCACCGTGCCAGTTCGGATGGCCCCGTTCAGGTCGCCCGCCGTGGGCGACGGGTGTGCTCAGGTGGCGAGTGCGTCGCGGGCGGTGCGTCGCAGGATGAGGGCGTCGACCGGCTTGACCACCCAGGCGTCCGCCTCGGCCCGCTGGGCCAGGAAGGCATCCGCATCGCGGTCCAGGAGCATCACAATCCTTTGCTCGGGGATCCGGTCGGCCCGCTGCTCGAGGCGAAGGTCCATACAGGTGGCCATGCCACCCATGTTCCCGATCTGGAGGTCAAGCACCACCAGCGCCGGTCTGTGGGCGGCTACCGCGGCCAGCACCTCGGCTCCGGTGTGCACCCGGACCACCGTGTGGTCGCCCTCCAGGGCAGCATTCACCTCGTCGTGGACGTGGTCGGCATCGGTGGCCACAAGAACCGTTGAAGTACCTGTCGGAGAACCCGTCGATGTGGCAGCGGTCTCGCTCATGGGCGGGAGCGTACCGGGGGGGTCGGTGGCCGTTGCCGCCCGCCGCCGACTACGTTGCCCCCAACGGACGTGCCCTCCGCGCACGTCGATCGGTCAGGAGGCGACCCGGATGCTCGAGATTACGGTCGAACGACATGATGGCTATGTCCTGTGCCGACCAGCCGGGGAACTCGATGCCTACACGGTGGCCCAGTTCCGGGAGTCGTTGACCGATCTGTCTGTCGAGGCCTTCATCCTGGTCGACCTCTCCGACGTCCCGTTCATGGACTCCGCTGGCCTAGGTGCGCTCATCGGTGGCATCCGACGTGCTCGGGAGAACGACGGAGACGTGGCCGTGGCGTGCAATCGCCCGGCGTTGACCCGCTTGCTGCACACCACCGGCTTCGATCGGATCGTGCCGGTGCGTGAGACCGTCGAGGAGGCCGCACTGGCGCTCGGCGAGGCCGGTACCTGACCAGCTAGTTCTGAGAGACACGGTCCACGGAGATCCACTAGCCGAAGCAGGGTGCCTGAAGCAGGTTGGCCCGGGCAGGTTGCCAGCGCACACCGGTCCGTAGGCTTGCCCGACTCGTTGTCTTCTCCTTCTCCCGGACCCGTGATGCGACCCCTCTCTCCGTTCTCCCTTCTCCGCCATGTGCTCGCCGGGCTGCTGGCCATGACGGTCGTCATGGTGCTGGGCGCGCCGACCGCTGTCGCCCACTCCGAACATGAGGGTGAGGTGCACACCCCGCCGGCCGTGGTCGACGTCGTCCAGGTCCAGGGCTTCCTGGACCCGGTACTGGTCGACATGCTGGCCGACGTCTTGGAGTCCCTCGATCCGTCCGAGACGGTGGCCGTGGTCTTCCAGGTCGACAGCACCACCTCGGTGGTCGATGACGCCGAACTGGTCCGTCTCGCCGAACTGATCGTCGCCGCACCGGTTCCGGTCTCGTTCTGGGTCGGCCCGTCGGGCGCTGAGGCCACCGGGCCGATGGCCCGACTGGTGGCCCTCGGCGACGACATCGGTATCGCGCCTGGTGCCCACCTCGGGATGCTTGGCGAGCCCGTGCTGGGTAATGGCTTCGGCCTTCCGTTCGGCCTGCCCGTCGACACCGATCTGGTGGACCGGGCCGTGGGCTACGAGGAGGCCATCGAACGAGGCCTGGCCCGCTCTGCACCGGTACTCCTGGAACAGCTGGTGGGCGTGCCCGGCTTCGAGGTCCGGACGGTCGACGGCGACGATGGCCCGTCGGTCCAGCCGGTCACCCCGACCCGCTTTCGTCAACTCGACGTCGTGGCCGAGTTCTTCCATACGGTGGCCAGCCCGGCGGTGGCCTATCTGCTCCTGCTGATCGGCATGGGCCTGCTGGTCTTCGAGTTGTACACGGCCGGCGTAGGCATCGCCGGTGTCATCGGCGCCGGGTGTTTCCTCTTTTCGACCTACGGCCTCGGTGTGCTCCCTGCTCGGGGTTGGGCGGTGGGCGTCCTCGTCTTCGCCTTCGTGGGCTTCGCCATCGACGTTCAGGCCGGTGTGCCGCGTCTCTGGTCGATCATCGGAACAATCGCCCTGGTGGTCGGCTCGGTATTCCTCTTCGAGGGACAGTCCTTCTCCTGGATCACTCTGGTCGTCGGCCTGTTGGGAACGGTTGCTGGCGTGGTGGGCGGAATGCCGACCATGGTCAGGACCCGGTTCTCGACACCCACCATCGGTCGGGAGTGGATCATCGGCGAGGAGGGGACCGCCGAGGACGAGCTCTCGCCTAACGGCACGGTCCGGGTGCGCGACGCCGTGTGGCGGGCCACCACCAACCGGGCCACCCCGGTGGGACCCGGTGGCGACATCCGGGTGACCGGGGTCGATGGCCTGTGGCTGGAGGTCGAGCCTCTCGACGGCGCGGCCCGCGACTATCGACGTCGCTGATCTGGCTGGTAGTTCACCCTTGTCCCGGCTGGTACGCGCGTCATAGGTTCGTTGCCTACGGTCCGAGATGACGGTCCGACGGACCACGAGGGGTGTGCGGATGCCGGCTGACGGCAACTTCCGAGAGTGGCAGGTGAAGGCGGCGTGTCGAGGACCGCAGGCTGCGGTGTTCTACCCGCCGGGCAGCGGTGAGGGCCGGGACGAGAAGCATCTCCGGGAACTCCGGGCCAAGGCAATCTGTGATTGTTGTGTGGTGGCCGGACGGTGTCTTGAGTTCGCCGTGGACCGTGGCGAGACCCATGGAATCTGGGGTGGGACCAATGAGTCCGAACGTCGGGTGCTGCTCGGGATCTGAAACCGAGTTAGAGAACGGGGAGGCGCGGGCCGGCGATCCGGACGTCGCCGCGCCGTCTGGTCATGCCGGTGCCGTCCAGATGGGACAACAACGGCATGGCGTGCTTGCGGGTGTTGCCCGCCGCCTCTCGGAATGCCGAGACGGTGAATCCGTCGGGATCGTCGACCAGTAGCCGGGCGGCCAGCCGGGCGGCCGCATCGATGGCTGAGGCGGAATAGAAGATCCCCTCCACCTCGATCACGTCTCCCCGTCGGACCAGTTCCCGTAGCTCGCCGCGGTCGACCCCGTCGGGTCCGGGTGGGGTGAACGGTGACGCGGCCAGGGCGGCCACGAACGGGTGGTCGGCCAGCGGATCGACGGCCCCCACCGGGACCAGCCGGCCGGCTTCGATTACCGCATCGCCTAGGAGCCCGGCGACGGCCCGCTCGAAGGGGTCTAGCCCGGACAGTTCGAGACCCATCGGACCGACGGAATCGACGGCTTCCCGCAGCCGTTCGAGCGTCTCATGGAGCATCTCGGGATCGACGACCCACCGGTCGACGTCGGGATCCCGACGTTCACCGGTGAGTCGTTCCAACTCGTCGGCGTCCACCCAGCCCCGCTCTTTCACCACCCGGTCCACGGAGCGGTCGGGTCGGGCGGTGGAGGCCTTCTCGGTCGGGTCGACGTCGAGCACCTCGCCCCCGCCCACCGTCTCCGACCGTCCTGATTCGCGTAGGACGAACCGGTCGCCGGGCAGTAGGGGAAGTGGTTGGGGCAGGTGGATCCGGACCGATCCCTCGGACCCCGGCTCGAGGGCATCGGGACCGAGGATGCGCATCCTCACCGGGTGTTCGCCCGAGCCGAGGTAGAGGACGTGGGCGCCCCGTCGTGAGACCGGGTGGTCGAGCCGCTCCAGCACCTGGAGCGAGGCGTCGAACACCGTCGTGTGGTGCCACTGGTCGGACCGAACGAGCGCGTCGCCGCGGACCACCTCGTCATGGGCAGCCCCGACCAGGTTGACCGCACACCGGCTACCGGGAGGCAGTTCGAGGTGGCTGGCGTGGTGGTTCTCCAGCGATCGCACCCGGACCGTGGTGCCCGCGGGGTGGATGGCCAACTCGTCGTCGACCCGCAGGGCACCACCGGAGAGCGTGCCGGTGACGACGGTGCCAGCACCCTTAGCGGAGAATGCACGGTCGACCCACAGGCGGGGCCGGCCGTGGTCCACAGCGGTGGGCGTGGCTGCCACCAGGTTGTCGAGGGCGGCTCGCAGATCGTCGAGGCCCAGTCCGGTCGGTGCGTCGGTGGCCACCACCGCGGCCCCTTCAAGGAACGTGCCCTCTACCTGCTCGGTGATCTCCAGACGGGCCAGGTCAACCAGGTCCTCGTCGGCCGGGCCGACCTTGGTCAGGGCGATCACGCCGTGGCCGATGCCCAGTAGTTCGAGGATCCGGAGGTGTTCCTCGGACTGGGGTTTCCATCCCTCGGTGGCCGCCACCACGAACAGGCAGGCGTCCACGGCACCCACCCCGGCCAGCATGTTCTTGAGGAACCGCACGTGGCCGGGGACGTCGACTAGCGACAGGGCGGCCCCCGAGGGCAACGTGGTGGCTGCGAACCCCAGGTCGATGGTGAGGCCCCGGGCCTTCTCCTCGGCGAACCGGTCAGGATCGGTTCCCGTCAGGGCTTCGACGAGGGTCGACTTGCCGTGGTCGACGTGGCCCGCCGTGGCAACGACGTGCACCGGTCAGCGCCTGTCGCTGGAGGGGGTGCGGTCGGCGAGTGCCTGTACGGGGGTCGCGTCGGGTGTCAGGTCGGCGAGGGCTGCGGCGATCACGTCGTCATCATCAGGATGCACGGTCCGGAGGTCGAGCACGGTGGAATCGTCGGTCACCCGGGCCACCACGGGGGGTGACCCGGCACGCAACTCAGCCACCCGGTCACCGGCAAGGACCAGTCCGGCCGAAGGGATCTCCACGCCGGGCAGCGTTCCCCCGCCGGGCACGGCCACCGTGTCGGCGACCAGATCGGATGTCAGATTGGCAGCGATCCGTCTCGCACGGGCCCGCAGGTCGGCGACTGGTTCGGTGGCCATACGCCAGAACGGAATGGCCCGGCCGTCCCGGGCCAGATAGGCCAGTGCCAGGTCCTGAAGAGACTGCAGCACGAGGCTTCCCGGGCGAAGGGCCCGGGCCAACGGATGGGCGGCGCACGCCGCGACGAGATCAGCTCGACCGGCGATGATCCCGACCTGGGGTCCGCCCAGCAGCTTGTCGCCCGAGAACGTCACCAACGCCGCTCCGGCCTCGAGTGTCTGACGGGCTGCTGGCTCGTCGGCCAGCCATCCCGGTGGACCGTCAGCCAACCACGGGCAGGCGGCATCTAACAGGCCCGACCCGATGTCAGCCACCACCGGCACGTCCAGAGCAGCCAGTTCGCCCACCGACGCCGACTCGGTGAAGCCTTCGATCCGGTAGTTGGACTGGTGGACGGACAAGGTCAGGGCCACGTCGGGATCGGACGCGATGGCGGCCGAGAAGTCACCGATGCGGGTCCGGTTGGTGGTCCCGACCTCGACCAAACGGGCACCCGACTGGTCCATCACGTCGGGGATCCGGAAGCCGCCACCGATCTCGACCATCTCGCCACGTGACACCACCACTCCCCGCCCGGCGGCCAGGGCAGCCAGTACGAGCAGGACAGCGGATGCGCAGTTGTTGACCACCATGGCGGCCTCGGCGCCGCACGCCCGGGCCAGCAGCGCGGGGGCCCGATCCTGCCGGGAACCCCGTGAACCGCTGGCCAGATCGAACTCCAGCGTCGTGTACCGCCGATCGTCGCCCGAAGAAGGGCTCCAGGGCGCCCGGCCCAGGTTGGTATGCAACAGCACGCCGGTGGCGTTGACCACGTCGGACAGGAGGGCCCGTGCCGTGGCCTCAGCCAACTCGCTGGCTCGAATCAGGGCGCTGGCCGGTTCGCCCGCGGCCACCGCGTCGGCCACCGCGGTGCGGGCCGCGTCGACCAGTAGGGGGTGGGGCAGGCCGATGTCGGCCAGCGACCGGGCCAGGCTGTCGACGCTGGGGGGCCGGTCAGGGGCCTGGCCGGGGGAACTTTCTGAGGGGCGGGTCATGTGGTCGCGAGGATAGGCGGGTGGTTCCCGTCCGGGCCCGGCCCGCCGTGTTCCCTCCGCAGGGCCCCTCCGCAGGGCTCCCACATCGGGGTGCCCGCATCGGGCCGCTCTAACATGCGGCCGTGCTCCTGATCCTGTTCCTGGTGTTCGTGGTGACCCCGATCGTGGAGTTGGCCGTCATCGTGCAGGTGGCGGGCTCGACCGGCGTGCTGAACACCATCGGGTTGCTGGTGCTGGTCAGCGTGGTGGGCGCGTGGCTCGTAAGACGTGAGGGCCTCGACATCCTGCGTCGGGCCCAGGAGGAGGCGGCCCAGGGTCGGATCCCTGGCCGCGAGATCGTCGACGGTCTGCTGGTCCTGGGTGCCGGTGCTCTCATGCTCACCCCGGGGTTCGTGACCGATGCTGTTGGCCTGGCCCTGCTGTTTCCGCCGACCCGCGCCCTGGTGCGGGCCATGGCCACCCGCCGGCTTACCCGTTCGATGGCCAGCGGGCGTACCACCTTTCGGTACGGGTGGCGTGGCGAGGATCCCTCGTCCGGGGGGATCATCGACGCCGGCTCCTGGGAGGACGGGACTCCCGACGGACCGGACGAGTCGGGTCGGCTCGACTGAGTCGTTTCGTACGGATTCGGGTTCAGGCCCCGGCGGCGTCCAGAGCGTCCTCGGCGGCGGCCAGAAGCCTGGCGCTGCAGCCCGCCATGTCCACCGGTGGAGCAGCCTCGGTGACGATCCGTTCCACGATCTCCCGGTAGGCATCTGCCGCCGGACCCTCGCCGAGGGAGATCGGACAGCCGGTATCGCCGGCGGTAGCCACCGCCCCGTCCAGCGGGATGCTTCCGAGCAGTGGGGCTCCGACCTGTTGGGCCAGCGCGCCACCGCCCCCGGCGCCGAACAGTTCATGGCGGCTGCCGTCGGGTGCCACGTAGGCACTCATGTTTTCGACCACTCCGACGATTCGCAGGTAGTTGGCTCGCCCCATGTTGGCCACCCGCACGGCCACCTTCTGGGCGGCCAGGGCCGGCGTGGTCACCACCACCATCTCGGCCTGCGGGAGCATCTTGGCCAGACCCATCTGCACGTCCCCGGTACCCGGCGGCATGTCGATCAGCAGGTAATCCATCGGGCCCCAGGCCACGTCTTCGCAGAAGTGCTGGACGGCCCGGTTCAGGATCAGGCCCCGCCACATGAGGGCCGACTCCTCGTTGTCGACGAGAAGGCCCATCGACACGACCTTCACGACGCCGTCCCCGATCGGGACCTCGATGGGGGCGATCTTGCCGACCTCGGGAGATCCACCGAGGCGACCCTCGACGCCCAGCATCCGCGGTACCGAGAAGCCCCAGATGTCGGCATCCATGACGCCGACGGTCATGCCGCGGGCGGCCATGGCGGCAGCCAGGTTCACGGTCACCGACGACTTGCCGACGCCTCCCTTGCCCGAGGCCACCATCAGGACCTTGGTGGTCGCCGGCACCTCGGTGTCGGGGGCGTTGCGGCTCACGTTGAACCGGGCCCGGGCCATGGCCGTGGCCTTCTCCTCGGCGTTGAGTTCGTCCCACGAGAGGTGGACTGACGACACGCCGGGCAGGTCGGCGACCCGGGCCCGGACGTCACGTTGGATCTGGGCCCGGAGAGGACAACCCGAGGTGGTCAGGGCGATGGTGACGTCGACTCGACCGTCGTCGTCGATGGCCACGGCACGGGCCATGCCCAACTCGACGATGTCGGTGCCCAACTCGGGATCGATGACGCCCCGGAGCACGCCGAGGACATCGGCCTCGGTCGGACCGGTGCCGCCCGAAAGCGTTTCATCCCCGGGTTCAGGCTCCATGCCTCCATGCTACGAGCCTGCCCGCCGGCCAACGGCGTTGGATCCGCGCTGGGTCATCGGGGTGGGGCCGTGGGTACACTGTTCGTACCGACAATCACCGTAATCCCGGGAGGAATCGATGATCACGTTGACCGACGACGCCACCACCAAGGTGGGTCAGCTCATCGCCAGTGAGTCCGAAGAGGGCCTGGCCCTGCGGGTGGCCGTTCGCCCCGGTGGGTGCTCGGGCTTCAGCTACGAGATGTACTTCGACACCGATAGGGCCGAGGATGACCTCGAAAAGGCGTACGGCGACGTGCGGGTGGTGGTCGACCAGTCGAGTGCCCAACTGCTCGAGGGCGCCACGCTGGACTACAAGGACGGCTTGAACGAGGCTGGGTTCTCCATCGACAACCCGAACGCCCAACGAACCTGCGGCTGCGGCCAGTCATTCAGCTGAGCAACCGGACATTCTGATCGCCCTGCGGGGCGACCACCGGCCGGCGCCCGATGGCGCCGGCTTTCGTGGTTTTCAGACAGCGGTGGCCAGGGCGTTAGCCACCTCGGTGGCGTCCATGGTGAAGTGCAGGGCTGCGGTGACGATCCCGTTGACGTCGGCCACCACGAGGCTGGGTTCGAAGGCCAGGCCGAGCGCGGCCACGGTCGGCGTGGTGGTGAAGTCCCCGGCCTCCGGAGCCATGTAGACCTCGGCGTGCACCGCCGACCAGGACTCAGACTGGACCCGCAGGGCCGAGCGGAGCAGGCCGACGGTCGGTCCGCAGACGTCGGACTGGCAGAACCGCGGTGTGGAGACGAGCAGCGCGACGGGCCCCGTTTGGCCCAGGGCTTCGGCGACGGAGATCTCATGGAACGAGCACGGGCCGTTGGGCTCGGTGCAGATGGGATCGACGCCCGCCGGATCGGTCCGAGTCGGGGTGGCCACCGCCGGAAGTCGGTCTCCCACCTGGATGAGCGTGGTCTCCCCTCGGCCGACCACTCGAAGATGGTGGGGCTCGATCCCGACGTCTCCGGTGGTTCCGGTAGCCACTTGCACGACGTAGTCGCCCGGGTCATCGACCCGGAACACCAGTGGGAAGTACGGAGTGGCGTGGTCGCCGCCGTGGCGTTCGACGGTGTGGGTGGCCACCACCGGTCCGTCGGCGAGGCCGTTCGCACCGGCTCGTCGGACAGTGAGGTCCAGATGGTCCGGCCCCTCGGTGCCCATGGGCCAGCCGTCCGATCCCAGAAGTACGTAGGGCGCGCGCTGGGCTGAACCGGCGACCAGGGTGCTGGGGGCCACGTACCCGTCGGCGAACCGGGCGCCAAGCCGCCAGCCGGCAGAGGCAGACGAACCGGTGGTCGTGGCAGGGGCGGATGTCGCAGCCGAGGTGCTGGCGGAGCGACCACCGCAGGCGGCCAGGAGCGCGCCGGCGGCCAGCCCGACCAGCACCTGACGCCGACCCGTCGGCTGTGGTTCTGCGACGGTGGGGTCCTGCATGGTTGGTGACCGTAGTGGTGAGGTCGGTGACCGTCGTGGTGACCGGGCACACTCCTCGGATGGACACGCTCACCCCGGAGGACCCACTGGCCCGGGGAGCGGTGCGTCTGACCGTCGACGGTCAACCGGTAGAGGTGGCCGACGACGGCCAGACGCTGCTCGATGCCCTCCGGGGTCCGCTCGGCAACCGGTCGGTCAAGGACGGGTGCAGCCCCCAGGGCCAGTGCGGCTGCTGCACCGTGTTGGTCGACGGTCAGCCCCGGGTGTCATGCGTGACCCCGTTGCGACGCGTCGCCGGACGGTCGATCACCACGCTGGATGGGCTGTCCGAGGGCGACGGTGAACGGTGGGCGGACGCCTTTTGCGCCACCGGTGGCAGCCAGTGCGGGTTCTGCACGCCGGGCATCGTCCTGCGTTTCGCCGGGCTGGAGGGCTCGGTTCCCGGTCACTTGCCGAGCGACCATTCTCTGGGTGATCGTGCCCTGAGCGATCAGGCTCCGCCGGACCGGGACCGAGCGGCCCGCGCCCTGCACGCCCATCTCTGCCGCTGTACCGGCTGGCAGACCGTGCTCGACGCCTGGGAGGTCGCCGTCGGTATCCGGACGGCGGACGGGATCTCGTCGGGCGAACCCGTCGACCGGGACGCTTCGGCCCGTCGAGCCACCCTCGAGGGACGTAGTCCTCAGACGGTGGGTCCCGAGGTGGCGCTCGGTCGTGGTGGGTTCGCGGCCGACACCGCCCCGGTCGACGCCCTGGTTGCCGTGCCCGGTGACGGACCGGTCGACGACCCCAACTCCTGGGTGGTCGCCAACACGCTGACCGCCGCCCGCCGGGAAGCGGGCAAGGTCCAGGGCCGTCGGACCACGGCCGACGTCGTGCCGCCGTTGGAGGCCCCCGCCGGCGACTGGGCCAGTGTCCTACGAACCGCGTGGGTCGAACCGGCTCCGCTGGAAACCGAGGCCGCCTGGTGCATGCCCGGGAGCGAGCCGGTCGGGCCCCTGGCCAACGGCGGGGCCTTCGGGGCCAAGGTCGATTCTCCGCTGCCCGCGGTAGCCCGGGTTCTGGCCGACACCCATGGTTCAACCGTCCTGGTGGCCCCGTCGCGGGAGGACACCGTGCGGTTCGGTCCCAAGCGTCCCCCGGTGGCCGGCGGGGCCTCGGTGGATGGAACCGGCATCCTGCGGGTGGTTCGCACCTCGGGGATCGTTGAGGCGGTGGCTGCCGTGGCACCCGGTCTGGTCGTCGTCGATGTTGACGTGGTCGGGCCACCAACCACCCTCAACGTGCGGGCTGCCGGCTGGGCTGAGGCCGTGGTCCTGCTCACCGGTGCCGGAGCGATGACGCCCGGTCAACCCGTGGTGTCGCCCGACGGCGCCGAAGCCGTGGCGACCGTCGACGACGACGGCATCCAGGTCACCGTCCGGTGTGGCGACCCGCTCGATGAGGTGGTGCTCCGGTCCTACTGCATCGGTGCGGCCCACATGGCGTGGAGTTGGATCACCTCGGAGGGCCTGTCGGTCGATGGTGATGGTGTCGTCCACGACCTGACCATCCGGTCCTTCGGCATCGTCCGGGCGACGGAGACCCCGACGATCATCGTCGAGGTGCTGGCCGACGACGGTCCGCCGATTAACGGATCGGATGCCGTGTTCGCCGCAGTGGCCGCCGCGACGTGGTGTCATAGGGGATGCCCTCCGGACCTACCGACCGGCTAGCCACCCGTCGGGTTGTGGAAGGATCCGGACCCCACCCGAAATCCCGTCCCTTCCGAGCAACCCAGTCCCCCGAGCAACCCAGTCCCCCGAGCAACGGAGTCCTTCCATGAGCAACACCGCCGGCCCCTACACACCCGTCGTCCGCGCCGGCGATCTGCTGTTCGTCAGTGGGCAGGTCGGCATCGTCGACGGCAGCACCGTTGATGGTCCGGTCGCCGGGAGCCTCGCCGGGGACGGTCTTGAAGCCCAGGCCACCCAGGCGTTGGCCAACCTGCGGGCTCAGGTGGAGGCAAACGGGGCGATGCTCAATCAGGTGGTCAAGACCACGGTGTTCCTTACCGACATGGGCAATTTCGCGGCGATGAACGAGATCTACTGCGAGGCGTTCGGTGATAGCCGCCCGGCCCGTTCGTGCGTGGCCGTGGCCGCCTTGCCTCTGGGTGCCATCTTCGAGGTGGAGGCCATCGTCCACGTCGGCTGAACCGTTGGCCGTCGCGGTCGACGGCGCGGGAGTGCGCCGGCCACAGTCCGAGATGGCAGACTGCGGCCATGATCGGTGCCGTCCTGATGATCCTGCTGCTCGTCGTCGTGATGCCGGTCGGCATCCTGATGACCGGCGCGTTGGCCGCCGCTCTGCTGGGTGGCGTGCTCAAGAAGGACGTCGACACCACCCATGAGGGTTCGGAACTGCTCGAACTGAGTGAGACCGATCCCTGGGCGGGGCCCGCTGACTGACGGTCTGCTGGCTGACGGCCAGAGGGCTGGCCGCGTGTACCCGGGTCAGACGCCCCAGCGGGACTGGCCGAACCGGTAGCCCACCGATCGCACGGTGTGGATCAGGTTGGCGTGTTCCTCGCCGAGCTTGGCCCGGAGCCGCCGGATGTGGACGTCGACGGTTCGGGCGCCGCCGTAGTAGTCGTAGCCCCAGACCCGGCTCAACAGGGTCTCGCGGGTGAACACCTTGCCGGGGTGGGCGGCCAGAAACTTGAGCAGCTCGTATTCCATGTAGGTGAGGTCAAGCGGCTCGCCGTCGATGGCGGCCTGGTAGGTCTCGAGGTTCAGGGCGAGTGGCCCGTACTCCACCAACTCCGGGCGGGTGCCCCGGCCAGTTCGCGAGAACAGGTGCTCAATCCGGGCCCGCAGTTCGGCAGGACGCAAAGGGGTCAGGCAGAAGTCGTCGAAGAGGTCGTCGCGAAGTTCGAGGGCGTCGAGCTGGCCACCCCCCACCAGGACCAGCAGCGGTTGCAGCGGCATCTCCACCTTGCGGAGGCGCCGACACAGTGCGAACGCTCCTTCGGGGTCGGTGTCGGCCACTACGACCGCACCTGACCAACCCTCGTCGGGTTCCTCGGCCATGGCGGCGTCGGCATTGGCGACGGCTTTCCAGGACCAGCCGTCTAGATCCAGGCACTGGGCCAGTTCCGGCGGTGGGGGATTCGGGAAGACGAGGAGAGGGTCCATGATGGTTCCGCGGGTCACCGGCGGTGCCTCGCGCGCCCAGTCTGCCTGTTCGACCCTGTCCGTGTTGCTCCGGGATTCAGGCAGCCCACCAGAGGGGGCCCGCTTTCGGGCTCACCAGTTAGGGAGGTACGTGTCGAGTTCGAACGGCGTGACCTGCCGCTGGTACTCGTTCCACTCGGCCCGCTTGTTTCGCAGGAACCACTCGAAGATGTGGTCGCCGAGGGCTTCGCGCACCAACTCAGAGGCCTCCATCTCGTCCAGCGCCTCGTTCAGGTTGTCCGGGAGGCTGTCCACGCCGAGTTCGCGCTGCTCGTCACGGCTCAGGTCATAGAGGTTCATCGCTGCTTCGGGGGGCAGCTCCAGGTCGTCCTCGATGCCCCGGAGGCCGGCGGCCAGTAGTACCGAGAAGGCAAGGTACGGGTTGCAAGCCGGATCCAGCGCTCGGTATTCGATCCGGGTCGAATCCACCTTGCCCGGCTTGGGAATGGGAACCCGGACGAGTGCCGACCGGTTATTGCGTGCCCATGAGACATAGCGCGGCGCCTCGTAGCCCTCGTTGATCCGCTTGTATGAGTTGACCAGCTGGTTGGTGACCGCTGTGATCTCCCGGGCGTGGCGCAGCAGACCGGCGATGAACGACCCCGCGGTGGCCGACAGGCCGTCCGTCGCGTCGGGATCGTGGAAGGCGTTCTGCCCATCCTGGAACAACGACAGGTGGGTGTGCATGCCCGAGCCCTGGACGCCGTTGAGGGGCTTGGGCATGAACGTGGCGTACACCCCGCGGTCCATGGCGATCTTCTTCACGGCGAGACGCAGTGTCATGACCGAGTCGGCCATGGACAGGGCGTCGGTGTACTGGAGGTCGATCTCGTGCTGGCTGGGGCCATCCTCGTGGAAGGAGTACTCCACCGGGATGGACAGGGCTTCGAGCATGTGAAGCGTCTGCTTACGGAGGTCCGACGCCACGTCGGTGGTGGTCAGGTCGAAGTACGACGCCCGGTCGAGCGGCTGGGGGTCGGGCCCCGAATCAGCGAAGTAGAAGAACTCGACCTCCGGCGCACAGAACATCTCGAAGCCGGCGGCCCGGGCCCGATCCACGTTGCGACGGAGTACCTGGCGGGGGTCGCCTTCGAACGAGGTCCCGTCGAGGTTGGTGATGTCACAGAAGATTGTCCCCGACGGTTCGGCCGGGTTGGCCCACGGGAGGAGTTCGAAGGTGGACGGGTCGGGCCGGGCCAACACGTCGCTCTCCTGGACGCGGCTGAAGCCGTCGATGGCCGAGCCGTCGAACTGCAGGCCCTCGTCGAGCACCGTCTCCAGCTCGGCCGGGGAGATGGCCACCGACTTGTGACGGCCGAGGACGTCGGTGAACCAGAGTCGGATCAGGCGTACGCCGCGTTCCTCGACCGTGCGGAGGACGTAGGCCTGCTGGTCGCGTTGGCGGTGCTCGCGATCCGGTCCGCCGTCCATGTCTTCGCCAGTCTGCTCGGTGTCCATGGGTCCAGCATGGGTCCGGCGGAGCCGGGAGTACCAGTTCCGGGGCGCGTCGTTCACATGGCGTTCACAGTCAGAAAACAGTCATGAAACCGCTCCCCCCGTAGGTTTCACGTGTCCGGCAACGCGGCCGGCCGACCGGGTCTGTTCAACCGACCCACCGACCGACCCAAGGATCAGGAGATCACCATGGCCATCAGGGCTGAGTACATCTGGATCGATGGCACCGAGCCGCTTCCTTACGTTCGCTCGAAGACCAAAATTATCGAGGACCCGCAGGACCTCCCCATTTGGGGCTTCGACGGTTCGAGCACCAATCAGGCCCCCGGCGACAACTCGGACTGCGTGCTGCGGCCCGTGTTCTCGTGCCCGGACCCGATCCGTGGCGGTGACGACATTCTCGTGCTGTGCGACGTCTGCCTCCCCGACGGGAACATGACCCCGCACTCCACCAACACGCGGGCTGCCTGTGTGGAGGCATTCGAGAAGTACGCCGACCAGGAGCCGATCTTCGGGATCGAGCAGGAATACACCTTCTTCCAGGAGGGCCGCCCGCTGGGTTGGCCGGTTGAGGGCTACCCGGCGCCGCAGGGCCCCTACTACTGCGGTGTCGGCGCCATCGAGGTCGCCGGCCGCGACATCGTCGAGGCGCACACCAAGGCCTGCATGGACGCCGGCCTGGCCATCTCGGGCACTAACGCCGAGGTCATGCTCGGCCAGTGGGAGTTCCAGGTCGGCCCGATCGACACCGTGGCCGTGGCCGACCAGCTTTGGATGGCCCGCTACCTTCTGTACCGAGTGTCCGAGGACTTCCACGTGGACGCCTCGGTGGCCGCCAAGCCCATCAAGGGCGACTGGAACGGTGCCGGTGCGCACACCAACTTCTCTACCAACGCCATGCGCGAGGGCTACGACGCCATCATCACGGCGTGTGAGTCGCTGGGCGCCGAGGGCAAGCCGGCTGAGCACATCGCCGGCTATGGCCTGGGTTCCGAGGAGCGCCTCACCGGTGCGCACGAGACACAGCGCTTCGACCAGTTCAGCTATGGCGTGTCGGACCGCGGTGCATCGGTCCGCATCCCGTGGCAGGTCAACCTGGACCAGAAGGGCTACATCGAGGATCGTCGCCCCAACGCCAACATGGATCCGTACGTGGTTACCCGTCTGATCACCAACACCTGTTGTGAGGCCCTCGCCGGCTGACCGGTCCATACGTTCGACCGGTTCTGCCGGTCGCTGTTCGATGCCCCCGGGTTTCACGCCCGGGGGCATCGGCCTTTTTGACGGGTGTTTTCGGTGGTTTTTCTTTATCGGGCCCTCTGTTGGCCTTCATCGTCTCCTCATCTGGCCGCTGCATCGTTGTCTCCATGCCGCCGGCCGACGGGAGGCGATGGAGCCCGGGACATCGAGGACCGGGAGAACTGGAGCAGGCGACGAAGAAGAAGATGACGATCAGGGTGGTCGCCTCCACGGCTGGGGCGGTGGAGGCCCGTCGGTACGCTGGGACCATGACCCGGGTCCGGCTGGCGCTGGTGCAGATCGACACGGTCGTCGGCGACCTGGACGGCAACGTCGACCGGGTGCTGGCCACCCTTGATGAGGTGGCCGACTGCGACCTGGCGCTCTATCCGGAGATGACGGTCACCGGGTATCCCCTCGAGGACCTCGTCCACAAGCCCGGCTTCGTGACCCGCAGCCGTGAGGCCGTCGAACGGGTGGCCGCGGCGAGCGGTTCGTGCACCCTGGTGGTCGGTTTCGCCGACGTCGGGCCCGATGGCCCGGACGGCCCGGCCCACAACGCGGTGGCCGTCTGCCACGGTGGCCGGATCGTCGGGACATACCACAAGGAGTGCCTCCCCACCTACGACGTGTTCGACGAGGCACGGGACTTCGCGCCGGGCACCGCTCCGCTGGTGCTCCACCGGATCGGCGGGGTGCGGGTGGGCCTGGCCATCTGTGAGGACCTGTGGGTGGCCGGTGGCCCGGTCGGACGCTTGGTGGCCGGTGGTGCCGACCTCATCGCCACGGTGAACGGATCGCCGTACCACCTGGGTAAGCAGGCGGCCCGGGAGTCGGTGGTGGCCGCCTCGGCTGCCGCCTCGGGCCGACCGGTGGCCTACCTGAACCTGGTCGGCGGCCAGGACCAGTTGGTGTTTGACGGCGGGTCGATGGTGGCTGACCCGTCGGGACGAATCGTGGCCCGTGCGCCGCGTTTCGACGAGGCCGTGGTGATCGTCGATGTGGATGCCTTCGGGGGTGGAGCCGACCCCGTGAACGATCGTGTTCCCCCGCAGGGCACCGCCCTGCCGGTGATCGAGGTTTCCGAGGCGGTCGAGCGGTCGGACCACCTGGTGGTGCCCGCGCTGGCTCCACTGGATGAGACGGCCGAGCTCTACGGGGCACTGGTGGCCGCCACCCGCGGGTACGTCATCAAGAGTGGCTTCACCGACGTGTGTCTCGGCCTGTCGGGCGGCGTGGACTCGGCACTGGTGGCCACCGTCGCGGCCGACGCCCTCGGCCCGGACCATGTCCACGCGGTCCTGATGCCGTCGCGGTACTCCAGTGACCACTCGGTGGACGACGCCCGGGCACTGGTCGCCTCCCAGGGGATCGATGCCCACGTCCTTCCCATCGAGGAGGCCCATCTGGCCCTGACCGGCGTGTTGGCTGGGGCCATCGAGGGGGGTCCGACCGGCCTCGTCGACGAGAACCTGCAGGCTCGCATCCGCGGCGTGCTGCTGATGGGCCTGTCCAATGCCCACGGATGGATGGTGCTGACCACCGGCAACAAAAGCGAGTCGGCGGTCGGCTACTCGACGCTGTATGGCGACACGGCGGGGGCCTACGCGGTGATCCGGGACCTCTACAAGACCAGGGTCTACGACCTATGCCGGTGGCGCAATGCTGGGGAACCGGGGCTGGACGGACAGCCGGTCATCCCCGAACACATCCTCTCCAAGCCCCCGTCCGCCGAGTTACGGCCCGACCAGACCGACGACCAGAGCCTCCCGCTGTACGACGTGCTGGACCCGCTGTTGGAGGCCTACGTGGAGGGCAATCTAACCCGGGCCGAACTGGTGGCCGAGGGCCACGATCCCGATCTGGTGGACCGGGTGGTCCGCCTCGTGGACGGAGCGGAGTTTAAGCGCCGCCAGACGCCGCTCGGTCCGAAGGTAACCACACGCGGTTTCGGCCGCGACCGTCGCATGCCGATCGTCAACCACTTCCGGGGGTGACCGGCGTGACCGATGCACCGTTGAATGAGGGACCGACGCCACTCACCACCGAGGGTGGGGCTCACGAGTTCACGCAGTTGGTCGACCTCTGCGAGGCGCTGGCCGGACAGTTGGGCGACTGGTCGACCGACGGGGCCGATTCCGCCTCGGCTGCCACGATGGCCTCTCTCTCAGCGCGTCTAACCGAGCACGCCGGATGGTGGCGCGATCAGGTCCCCGAGTCGGTGTTATTGGCCGAGGCACGCGACGCGGCCTCGGACCCGGTTCGACTGACCGCCGTGCTGGCCATGCTTGACGTGGCGCCTTCGGCGCGGATGGCGGCTGTCGTCCCGGTCCTGGACGGCGTGGTGGCCCACCTCGTGGGACTGGCCGATCGACTTTCGCCGGTCGGTGATGCGCCGGCGCGTCGCGTGCTGCGGTTGGTACTTGCCGATCTCGAGGACCGACCCCGCCATCCATGACCCGTTGTTCCATGGCGGGCTATCCATGACAGGTCCCACTGGCATCGTCATGCTTCGTGACGGTGGTCACCTTTTTGTGTTGGCATCCAGAGGGTCGTGGATATGGTGACCGTCGATCGGGGAGTGGGGGCAACGTTGCCATCCGACCCACCATCCGTCCTTCGGGGCGAGCCGATCGGATGTGTTGACAGGTGAATGACTCGGTGAACGGCGGTCCCGTAAGACGGGCTGGATGTTCCCCCGGCTGGAGGAGACGAGGGTGGCCAAGGAGCGGGTTGAACGGGACGAGGAAGACCTCGTCCGGCTGTATCTCACCGACATCGGTCAGTATCCACTGCTGACCAAGGAGGGTGAGGTCCGCCTCGCCCAGCAGATCGAAGCGGGCACCGAGGGCCGGGACGAGATGGCCGCCAAGGGCGACAGCCTCGCGCCGGCCCGCAAGCGCGAGCTGAAGCGCAACATCAAGCGGGGCGAGGAGGCCGAGCGCACGTTCGTCCAGTCCAACCTCCGACTGGTCGTCTCCATCGCCAAGAAGTATCAGGCCTCCGGACTGCCGTTGCTCGATCTCATCCAGGAGGGCAACCTCGGTCTGATGCACGCTGTCGAGAAGTTCGACTGGCGCAAAGGCTTCAAGTTCTCCACCTATGCCACGTGGTGGATCCGTCAGGCCATCACCCGCGGCATCGCCAACACCGGGCGTACCATCCGTCTTCCGGTGCATGCCGGCGACACTCTGGCCCGCCTGCAGAAGGCACGGTCCCGCCTCGAGCTGAAGTTCGGACGTCAGGCCACGCTGGCCGAGCTCTCGGCCGAGGTTGAGATGCCCGAGGAGAAGGTCACCGAGGCGTTGCGCTTCGCGGCCGAACCGCTGTCGCTGAGCGAACCGTTGCGCGAGGACGGCGATGCTGAACTGGGCGACGTCGTCGAGGACCGGGCGGCCGAGTCGCCGTTCGAGGTCGCAGCCACCTCGCTGCTGCCCGAGGAGATCAGCCGTCTGCTGGCACCTCTGGATGAACGTGAACGGGAGATCCTGAAGCTGCGCTTCGGGCTGGACCGGGGCGAGCCCCGCACGCTTGAGGAGGTCGGGGAGCACTTCAACCTGACCAGGGAGCGGATCCGTCAGATCGAGGCCCGGGCCATGTCCAAGCTCCGTCACCCGAGCAGCGACACCGGCGCACGCGATCTGCTGGCTGTCTGAGCGACGGCGGCCGGAGAGATCGGCCACCGGGTCCGGACCGTCCCATCGACGGGCCGGCTGCCCGGCCCGTTCATCGGGTCGGGCTGCGACTGGCGGAGGTGGACGGGAATCGAACCCGCCGGACGGGGATCGCCCGTCCCACCCGCTTTGAAGGCGGGGGAGCCCACCAGGTACTCAGACACCTCCATCGGTGACGGTACGGGATCGGGCGTGATGCCACCACCTCGTAACGGGCAATCACCCCGTGCGCGCCGCGGGGTCCGGACCTAGCATGAGGACCATGAAGAAGCTCGTGATGTTGGCTGCACTCGGCACCCTGGTTGCCGTTGCGGTCAAGAAGGTCCGCTCGATCTAGAGCACCCGACGGGTGGCTGGGCCAGTTGGTCCTGTCGCTCGGTCAGCCCGGACGGTTCAGTTGGCCCGCCGGCGTCTGATGCGGCGCGCCAGGGCAACGATGGCGACCACGATCAGCGCGGAGAGCGTGGTCGCCGCGATCCAATTCCGGTCGATGGGCACCCGGTCCCCCAGAGGCACCGGGTTCTCGAACTCCCGGATCAGCCAACCCCGGATCTCGGCCGTTCGGCGGAGATCCCGGTCGGGGTTCACGGCCACCGGATGGCCGACCACGTCCAGCATCGGCACGTCGGTGACCGAGTCCGAATAGGCCCACGATCCCGCGAGGTCGATGCCCCGGTCGGCAGCCAGCCGTTCGATGGCGTGCGCCTTGTCCGGGCCCTGAGCGTAGAATTCGACCTCGCCGGTGTACTTGCCGTCGGCATCGGTCTCCGGGGTGGTGGCGATGAACTCGTCGACGCCGAGGTGTTCGGCCAGCGGGGCCACGATCTCCACTGGTGACGCCGACACCAGGATCAGCAGGCGCCCCTCGGCACGGTGGTGGGCGAAGAGGTCGAGGGCCTCGTCGTAGACAATGGGCTCGATGACCTCAGCCAGATGGTCGCGGGCGAACCGCTGCAGGGCTTCCTGATCCCAGCCGGCGGCTAGGCGGAGAGCGGTCTGGCGGGCCCGGGCCATGCTCCCCTCGTCGGCGCCGAAGAACCGGAACAGGACCTGACCCCAGGCGGCCCGGAGAGCCATCGGTGCACTCAGGTAGCCGGCCCGATGGAGTGCCGGCCCGTACGCGGCCATCGAAGCTCGCGCGATGACCGTCTTGTCGAGGTCGAAGAAGGCCGCCTCCACGAATCCGATCCTATTACGCCACCTTGGGGCGGGTCGGGGCTCCGCCCGGATTCCGACCGACTCCTGATCCTTCATCGGTGGTGAACGATCGCGTGGGAGTGATGATGGAGATCTGCTGGTCTAGCGTTGGTGGTGAACCGGGCCGGGCCGGATCGACCACACGGAGGGAAATCGGACAGGTGAAACTCGACGTCCTCCGCCGTGACCTGCGTCCGTCCGATGCCTCGGGCGGCCCGGCCGCTGTGGTGCTGACCGTGCTGGGTGACCTAGACATGGCCGGCGCTCCCAGTCTTCGTCAGGCCGTGGTGACCGTGGTGGCCGGTGGCGCTCGGCTGGTGGTCCTGGACCTGACGGCGGTCGACTTCGTGGACTCCGCGGGGCTCGGCGTGGTTGTCGGTGCCCTTCGGCGGCTTCGGACGCACGACGGTGACCTGGTGGTGGTGTGTCCTGAGCCCCGGATTCGTCGCGTGTTCGAGATGTGCGACCTGGATCGGGTGTTTGCTTTGTACCGGGACGTGGATGCTGCCGCAGCGGCCATGGCCGGGCGGGCACTGGCATGACCGGGGTTCCAGCGGCGGGCATCGAGTTGGCTGTTCCTCCGCATCCTGAATTCCTGCAGTTGGTGCGTGCCGTGGTGGGTGCGGCCGCCGGCTCGGGCAGCGGCACCGAATCACCGCTCGAGCCCGGACGGGTGGCCGACCTCCGCCTCGTGGTGTCCGAGGCGGTCACCAACGCGATCAAGGCCCAGGGCGCGATAGGTGCGCCGGATCGTGTCCTGATCCGGTGTCGGGTGGAGGACGACAAGGTGCTGGTCGAGGTGGTGGACCATGGTCCCGGGTTCGATCCCGACGCGGTGCCGGACCTGCCCGATGTGGAGACCCCGGAGCGGCTTCGCCACGAGTCGGGCTTGGGCGTGGCGTTGATGCATCGTCTGGCCGACGGGGCTGAGGTGGAGAGCGGTCCGGACGGCACGACGGTCCGTCTCACGATCCGCCCCGGCTGACCAGCTCCCCCGGAACAACAACGCCCCCGGTCCCGAAGCCGGCGTCCACAGGTGGGCATCCATAGTGATGTCACAGGGTGACGGTTACCGTTCGGGCGACGCAACGGCGGTGAAGACCAATCTGATCCCGCTGGAGACGAACCCCGAGGGAGTGCTGGAAGCAACGATGTCCGGTCCACAATCTGCATCGAGACCCACGTGGTTGGGCAGTGACCGTCCTCTGGCGCGCACCATCGGCCGACCTGTCAACCGGTTCCTGGGCATCGAGGCGGCCGGCGGCATCCTGCTCATGGTGGCCACCGTGGCGGCCCTCATCTGGGCCAACTCTCCCTGGTCGGGGAGCTACCACGACCTCTGGCACACCGAGTTCCATCTGGGGATCGGCGATCTGCGGCTCGAACACCACGGGCACCCGCTGACGCTGGTTCAACTGGTGAACGATGCCCTGATGGCCGTCTTCTTCTTCGTGGTGGGCCTCGAGATCAAGCGTGAGTGGGTCGCCGGCCACCTGCGCGATCGGCAGGCCGCGCTGCTCCCGGCGGCCGGAGCACTGGGCGGCATGGTCGTCCCGGCACTGATCTACTTTGCCTTCAACTCGTCGGGTGACACCTCGGCTGGGTGGGGGATCCCCATGGCCACCGACATCGCCTTCGCCGTCGGGGTGCTGTCCCTGCTGGGCAACCGGATCTCGACGCCCCTGAAGGTCTTTCTGCTGTCGCTGGCCATCATCGATGACATCGGGGCGATCATCGTGATCGCCATCTTCTACACCAGCGACCTGGCCGGCGAGTGGCTGGTGCTGGCTGCCGCCACCACGGTGACCGTCGTCCTCCTGACCCGGTTCAAGGTCTGGTACACGCCGCTGTACATCGTGTTGGGATCGGTGCTCTGGTACGCCATGTTCCGCTCCGGGGTGCACGCCACGATCGCCGGGGTGATCATGGGGCTCTTGGCCCCGGCCGGTGCCCTCCTCCAGCCGGGCGAGATCGCACCCATCGATGTTGGGTCGCTGGATGCCGACAGCCTCCGGGATGCCAAGTTCCGGATGAACGAGTCGGTCTCGGTGGCGGCCCGGCTCGAACAGCAACTCCACCCCATCACCGGGTTCATGATCATCCCTGTCTTCGCGCTGGCCAACGCCGGGATCGAGATTAGTGGGGACTCGTTGCGCGACGCGCTCGGCTCCGGGGTGACCATCGGCGTGGCTCTCGGGTTGGTGGTCGGCAAGGTGGTGGGCGTCAGCCTGTTCACGTTGGGCGCGGTACGGCTGGGCATCTCGGCGTTGCCGTCGGGGGCGACTACCCGGCACATGGTCGGCATCTCGGCCATTGCCGGGATCGGCTTCACCGTCTCGCTGTTCGTGACCGGCCTGGCCTTCGACGACCTGGTGATACAGGACGAGGCCAAGGTGGGCATCCTCCTAGCCTCGATTGTCGCAGCCCTGGTCGGCGTGGTCATTCTGCTGGGTGCCCGAGCCACTGACGAGGGGGGAACCCATGGGTAACGCACTGGTCATCGTCGAGTCCCCGGCTAAGGCCAAGACCATTGCCGGCTACCTCGGCGAGGGTTTTGTCGTGGAGTCTTCCATCGGCCACGTCCGCGACCTGCCGATGCGGGCCTCGGACGTTCCGGCCGCCTACAAGGGTGAGCCGTGGGCCAAGACGGGCGTCGATGTCGACAACGACTTCAAGCCGTTGTACGTCGTCAACGCCGACAAGAAACAGCAGATGGCGAATCTCAAGCGCCTGCTGAAGAAGGCCGACGTCCTCTATCTGGCAACGGATGAGGATCGCGAGGGTGAGGCCATTGCCTGGCACCTGCTTGAGGTCCTGAACCCCAAGGTCCCGGTCCATCGGATGGTCTTCCACGAGATCACCAAGGGGGCTATCACCGCGGCGTTGGACAACACCCGTGAGTTGGACCGACGGCTGGTCGACGCCCAGGAGACCCGTCGAATCCTCGACCGTCTCTACGGCTACGAGCTCTCACCGGTGCTTTGGCGGATGATCGGTTCGGGCCTGTCGGCAGGTCGCGTGCAGAGCGTGGCCACTCGCATGATCGTGGAACGCGAACGCGAGCGGATGGCCTTCAACCCGGCCGGCTATTGGGACCTGACGTGTGCCATGGCGACCCGTGTCCCACAGGGCGCGGGAGCGGGCTTCACCGCGCGCCTCCTGGAGGTGGACGGTCGGAGGGTGGCCCTCGGGCGGGACTTCGGCGATGACGGACACCCGTCGCGGGCCGACGTTCTGGTCCTGGACGAGACGTCAGCGGGCGCGGTACGTGACGAGCTGGAGGGACGACCCACCACCGTCGAGTCCGTCGAACCCAAGCCGTACCGGCGCCGACCGTCGGCACCGTTCACCACCTCGACCTTCCAGCAGGAGGCTGGCCGACGCCTCAGGCTCTCGGCGTCGCGGGCTATGCACGCCGCCCAGGGCCTGTACCAGAAGGGGTACATCACCTACATGCGGACTGACAGCACCACGCTGTCGGACACGGCGGTGCGGGCCGCCCGGGCCGAAGCCACCGAACGCTTCGGTTCCGACCACGTCCCCGACAAGCCCCGGACCTACGCCAACAAGGTCCGTAATGCCCAGGAGGCGCACGAGGCCATTCGGCCGGCCGGCGACCGCTTCCGTCATCCGGATACGGTCCGTGGCGAGCTTCCGAAGTCCGAGGCCAACGTCTACGAGTTGGTGTGGCGCCGTACCGTTGCCTCCCAGATGACCGACGCCGTCGGCGAGACGGTCCGCCTCCGGATGGGGGCCGATCTGGCGTCGGGCACGGGTGCCGACGGGGTCGGGTCCCGGGTCACGCTGGCGGCCAGCGGTACCGTCATCCACCATCAGGGATTCCGCCGGGCATACGAGGGGACCCGTGACGAGTCCCCTCGTCGGGGTGCCGAGGCCACCGATGACGATGACGGCGACGCCACAGAGCTGGTGCTTCCGGCGGTGACCGTCGGTGAGGCCGTCGACGTGGTGTCGGCAACCGCAGAAGGCCATACCACCCAGCCCCCGGCCCGCTACACCGAGGCCTCGCTCGTCAAGGGGATGGAGGAACACGGCGTGGGCCGGCCCTCCACCTACGCCTCCATCATGGAGACCATCCAGCGGAAGTACGTGTTCAAGAAGGGCACGGCGCTGGTGCCGACGCTGAGTGCCTTCGCCGTCACCAACCTGCTGGAACAGCACTTCCCCCGCCTCGTCGACTACGACTTCACGGCGGGCATGGAAGACGACCTTGATGACATCGCCAACGGTGAGGCGGAGAGCGTCCCGTGGCTGCACGCCTTCTACTTCGGGTCCGACGCTGACATCGGTCTGCACGCCAAGGTCACGACCCGCCTCGGCGAGATCGACCCCCGGGGGGTAAGCACCGTCGAACTCGGGGCGACGTCCGACGGCGAGCCGGTGGTGGCCCGCTTCGGCAAGTTCGGTCCGTACGTCCAGGTGGGCGACGAGACGGCGTCGATCCCCGATGACGTGCCGCCCGACGAGCTGACGGTGGCCCGGGCGCTCGAGTTCCTGCACGCTCCGGCTGACCGGGAGCTGGGTACCGACCCCGACACGGGGCTGGTGGTGGTGGCTCGTTCCGGACGATTCGGTCCCTACGTGTCGCTCGGCCGTCCACCCGAACGCCCGGCACCGTCGTCGCCGGCCGGTCGTCTCATGGCCCTGCCGGGCAACCGCAAGGAAATCGGCGTGGCGCTCGGCTACCTACGTCTGGCGGCCGGCCGGCTCGACCTGATCTCGGCGAAGAAGGTGCTGAACGTGCCGGCGCGCGGGGTCAGCGCGGCGGCTCTCAAGAAGGTTGTCGAGGCGACCGAAGTGGGGCGCCCGGTGTTGGAGGCCCTGCGGGACACTGAGGCGCTCGGTGTCTCGGCCAAGGCTGGTGCCGGCATCGAGGCCTTTCTGTCTCTCGGGGAACAGTTGGCTGGCTTGCGATCCGAAGGGCCGCGGGCCGTGATCGAGGCGGCTCTGGAATCCTCGGGCTACGGCGCCGAGATCCGGGCTGCTGACGACGGTGGCGAGGCTCGCCTCGCGAACCTGGAGAAGCTGGCTGACGCGGTGGACGGGTTCGAGGACATCGAGTCACTTCTCGATGAACTAGACCGCCAGGCCGGTGCCGATGACGTCCCGAAGCCCAAGACGGCTTCGCTGTTCCAGACCATGACGTTGGATCGCATTACCTTTGACGAGGCGCTCGAGTTGCTGAGCTTGCCCCGGACCGTGGGTACCGATCCGGCTGACGGGGTCGAGGTCACCGTGCACAACGGTCCTTACGGCGCCTACCTCAGGAAGGGGTCGGATAGCCGCAACATCGAGACCGAGGAGAAGCTCCTCACAATCACGCTCGACGAGTGCCTGGCGCTCCTGACCCAGCCCAAGCAACGTGGTCGCAACGCCCCGAAGCCGCCGCTGCGTGAACTGGGCACCGATCCCGAGAGCGGGAAGACGATCTTCCTCAAGGACGGTAACTGGGGTCCCTATGTGACCGACGGGGAGTTCAACGCCTCGTTGAAGCGGGGCGACGCCGTCGAGGAACTCACCGACGAACGGGCATCGGAGTTGTTGGCTGAACGGCGTATGAAGGGCCCGGCCAAGAAGAAGCGTTGATCGGCGGCCGGTTGCGGCCGGCGACCGCCCGCCCCCGGGTGGTCGACTCCCCTCCCATAGAATGGACGGGTGATCGGAGCGACGGGACGGGACCCGGGTGACCCCCGCCCCGGAGACGAGTTCACCCCGTTCCTGCCTCTGGAGGGTCGCCCGCCGCTGCGTACCCGCCTGTTCGGCACCCCGGCCTTCTTCCGCCTCTGGATGGCCCAGGTCGTCTCGGCGACCGGGGACTGGTTGGGGCTTCTGGCCATCTCAATTCTGGCCATCCGGCTGGGTTCGGGTAACGAGGGGGCGGCCCTCAGCCTGGTGCTGGCGGCCCGGATCGTGCCCGGGTTCTTCTTCGGTCCGGTGGCCGGCGTGCTGGTCGACCGGTGGGACCGCAAGCGCACCATGGTCACCTGTGACGTAGGCCGGGCCATGGTGATGCTGGCCCTACCGTTCGTGGACACCATTATCGGCCTGTTCATCGCCTCGCTGTTGCTGGAAGCGTTCACCATGTTGTGGGGTCCTGCCAAGGAGGCATCGGTGCCCCACGTGGTCCCGGCCGACCAGCTGGCCACGGCAAACTCCCTGTCGCTGGTCGCTGCCTACGGGACCTTCCCCCTCGGGGCGCTGCTCATGGCCCTGTTCGGGCGCCTATCTACGGCCCTGTTCGATTCGTCGTGGGCCGACAACGTGCGACTTGACGACATGGGCCTGGC
>Ga0257111_1000172_pt1 | contig 26442 bp, 26 predicted proteins | sample LP_taG_6_FD_191567 | JGI IMG/M metagenome (GOLD analysis project Ga0257111, IMG submission 191567) | Marine microbial communities from Northeast Subartic Pacific Ocean, Canada - LP_J_2015_P26_500m | ecosystem: Environmental > Aquatic > Marine > Oceanic | place: Canada: Northeast Subartic Pacific...
TATTGTGCCATTATGTTACTTCCTTTTTCACTCTTTCTTTTCCCGTATGGAAGTAAATTGGGCTGCCCCAATCTTTTCTGGAGGTTTGTTTCTATTTGGTATTTGCTTGGGTAAAGACTGGCCTTTATTTCGTAAACGTTTTGCTTTTCAAATAGCTTTTTCACTTTTTCTTATTTTATTAGTTACAATACAAACATTTTTTCCAATATTGCCTGTAAAAGGAAAAACAGATGTAACCAATCGATATCATATTTACAATATTATGAATAACCAACTAGAAGATTATTTGAATAAGAACCCGGAATTAAAAAATAAAAGATTTCTTGCTGAAAATTATCAAATACCATCGATGATTAATTTCTACCTTAATCCAGATCTTGAAGCAACAACCTTATCTATTAATTATCATTCAACACTATATTCATTTATCTACAATGATAACAATTTTATAGGGAAAGATTTTTTATTTCTAAAAAGAGGAAAAAATTTTCCAGATAATTACATACCATATTTTGAGAATATTCATTTATTAGAAACACTTTACTCCAAACGTGATGGAAAAGATATCGCAACCTATAGCCTTTGGCATGTAATTAATTATAAAGGAAAAAGCTTTTATAAATAATACCATAAATTGTTTATTTATAATTATCTACTCTTTAATTTTGTAGTTCATTAATTCAATACGAAACCATGGAAATAAGTAAAATATCAGAATTGATCTCATCTGAGTTAAATAATGCTCACGTAGAAGTAACGGACACTACTGGAGGAGGAGATCACTTTAGCGCTACCGTTGCTAGTAATGATTTTCAAGGATTATCTTTAGTTGATCAACATCAATTAGTTTATAAGACATTAGGAAATTATTTGACAAATGAAATTCACGCTTTACAATTAAAAACAATAACAAGGTCTGAATGGGAAAAAAATAAATTGGAGGAATAAATATGGATTTAAAAGAACAAATAATAGAGGATATTGACAACAATTCTATCATACTTTTTATGAAAGGAACGAAAGAAATGCCAATGTGCGGTTTTTCTAATTCGGTTGTTCAAGTATTAAATCATTATGGCGTAGAGTATAAAGATGTAAATATTCTTACTGATCCAATGATTCGTGTCAAATTATCTGAACACTCAGGTTGGCCAACTATTCCTCAATTGTTTGTAAAAGGAAAATTAATTGGTGGCGCAGATATAACCATAGAATTACATAATAATGGTGAATTATTAGATATGTTTGATGTATCAAAAGAAGACTAATAAGAATGATAAACCAATTGACCAATACGGACTGAATCAATAAATTTCCCTCCGATTTTTATTAAATATTAAATGTATTGGCCCGTTCGTCTAGTGGTTAGGACTCCAGGTTTTCATCCTGGCAACAGGAGTTCGATTCTCCTACGGGCTACAGATAAGGCTCGACTTTTGTCGGGCCTTATTGCTTTGTAAATTATATTATGCAGTTTCCCTTACACCCTGCAGTTGTTCATTTTCCCATTGCGCTTATTACGGCCGCACTCATATTTCACACTTTACATTTATGTAGACCTGAATGGATAAATGGATCTATAGGATTATGGCTTTTAGGATTATCAACAATTTTTTCTATTGTAGCGGTTTTATCTGGTCAAAAGGAAATACAAAAAGCAGGAGAATTAGGATATCCAACAGAAACACTTATTCTAATTGAGCGACACCAAACAATTGGGAATATTGTTGTATGGGGTTCAATATTACTTTTTATTGGTTGGTTATTTTTATATCTAAAGAATCAAGTTAATAATAAAATTAATCATCTTGCCTTTGCTTTTTTATTGCTATTATTTGTTATAGTTATAATTTCTGGATATACCGGTGGGCATTTAGTATATATTCATGGTGTTGGGACGCCATAGGATAATTAATTTTTTTCTGTATTAAAATCTCGTAAAATATCATTTCCATGATCTAAAACAGAAACCTGATCATATATTTTTACTATTTTTCCAGATTCGTCAATTAAAAATGTTTTTCTTACAGGGAAAAAGACGCCTTTCGTTCCATACAATTGTGAAACTGATTTATCTGAATCCGATAGTAAGTTAAAGGGTAGTTTATATTTTTGAATAAATTGTTGATGTGTCTCCGAGTTATCATAACTAATACCGAATACTTTGATATCTTGGTTAGTAAAATCATCATAAGAATCACGAATAGAACATGCTTCCTTTGTACACCCAGGAGTATCATCTTTTGGATAAAAATAGATAACCACTTTTTTCCCTTTATATAATGATAAGGTGTGCGGTCTGCTATGTTGATCAAACAATGTAAAATCTGGAGCAAACTGACCTTCATTAAGATGAACTTCATCACTAAAAAGATTACAGCTGATCATTATTATTGATAGAATGAATATCTTTGAAATCAGTCTAGACATAAAAAAAATTACACTATATTATTGTTCATATTAAATGAAAACATTTTTAAGATGAAAATTATTTTTCATTTAATATTAACATATTCTATAGAATCAATTGCCTCTTTCATTAAATCATCTATTTTAAGATTGTTTTCTTCCTGATCTAGATACTGTTTTTTTGCATTAGTTGCTGGGTGTTTTGGTACAAATAATGAACAACAATCTTGATCAGGTAATATTGAAATATCATATGTCCCATATTGTTTTGCTAAATCCATGATCTCCTGTTTATCAAGTCCAATCAGAGGCCGTAATATTGGAATAGTGCTTACGGACTCAATGGCAGCAATATTCCCTAAAGTTTGAGAAGCAACTTGCCCTAAAGATTCCCCGGTAATTAGAGCCTTTGCTTTGTCTTTTTTCGCAATCATTTCAGCTATTCGTATCATAAACCTTCGATATAGAAGTATGCGAAACTTTTCTTTTGTCTTTACTAATATTTCTTTTTGGATTGGAGCTAATGCTACAAGATACAGATGAATTCTAGATTGATATCGTCTTAAAACTTCAGTTAATTGTTTTACCTTTTCGATAGAATCTTCAGTTGTCATTGGCACAGAATGGAAATGTACTAGAATCACTGAGGCACCACGTTTCATTGCCATAATAGTGGCTACTGGTGAATCGATACCAGCAGATAATAGCCCTACCACCTTTCCATTCGCTCCTGTAGGCAACCCTCCTGGTCCAATAATCTTCTTTGTATATAAATAAGAAACGCCCTGAACAATATCTATAAAACATGTTATATCTGGATCATTCAATTTAACAGTCTTATTTATTTTACTTAAAACAAATGCTCCCACATCTTCGTTCACTTGTTGTGCTGTAAGAAGAAATCTATGATCGGGTCTTCTAGCTTTAATCTTAAATGTTTCAAATTGATTTTCATTTAAAATTGATAATGACTCCTCTCTAATTAACTTTATATCCTGTGAAACTGTTTTTGCAAAAGCAAAATAGGCGACTCCAAACGTATCCGATAAAGCTCTAGTTATATTTTCTTTTTTCTTAGAAATATCTTTTTTTAGTTCGACTAAAATACGTCCATGAATCCTCTTAATATCAAATTCTTCTTTTGAAATAACTGTTAATAATGAGGCTTTAATATTTTGTTTTAACCAATTTTCAAAGAATCGTCTGTTACCTATTTTGAGGCCAACCTCTGCATAATGGCATAGTATTGTATCAAATTTCATATCGTAATATATTATTTTTTTATTTATCAACTAATCTCATTACTGATTTATGTTATCTAATTTTGATAATGGTTTTTAACATTGTGTTGAGGATCAAAAAATATTATTATTTATATTCTGGGTCTCGTATTGATGAAAAAAACGTTTGATATAGATAAAATTAATAATTTTAATTCCAAAACTATGGTTGGCCATATTGGTATTGAAATCTTAGAAGCCAATAATGAATATGTACGTGGTCGTATGCCTGTAGATAAAAGAACAATTCAACCTTATGGGCTACTTCATGGTGGTGCGTCTGTTGCATTTGCAGAATCTCTAGGAAGCTATGCTGGGAGTTTGCATGTCAATTGGGAAAAAGAAGCTGTAGTAGGTATTGAAATAAATGCCAATCATTTAAAGAGTGTTCGGTCTGGATATGTTTTTGGGAAAGCTACTCCAATAAAGATTGGTAAGAAAATACATGTCTGGAATATTGAAATTACTAATGAAAATGAAGATTTGATTTGTATTAGTCGATTAACATTGGCTATTATAAATTACGAAAAAGTTGTGCAATCAAATAAAAAATAAGGATCCGCTATGAGTGAAAAAATTAAAAGTATTATTACTTGTGATCTTGACGGAAAAATTGAAACATTAAGTAAAGGTGCTGTAGAATTATTTGGATACTCTGAAGATGAGATGGTTGGTAAAGGTCGAGTAAGTGACTTTAGTGATGGAGAGATTGTACTAGGTCATGTTGTAAATTGGTTGAATGAATCCGTTGAAAAAGGAGCATGGGAAGGGAATAGCGTATTCCTCCATAAAAACGGCAGGGAAATCCCTTGTGAAATTAAGATTACTCCAACAAAAAATAATAATAATGAACATATTGGCTATTGCGGTGTAACAACTCCTCTTAAAGATAAAACTCCTGAAGAAGTAAGACCTAAAATCAGCCTTATGACAAAAATTTTTAAATGGATGGTCATTATGCGCCTACCTTTTTTAAGCGCTACCTTTGTTCCTATCTTTGCTGGAGCTTCCGTTACTGCTATGCTAGGTCAAGAGGTAAGTTGGGGATGGCTTGGCCTAACTTTACTTGCAGGTTCATTATTGCATATAGGCACCAACACATCCAATGACTATTTTGACCATATGAGTGGTACCGATGCGCTTAATTATAATTATAGCAATAAAGGCTTAAATGGTGGAAGTCGAAGTATTCAGATGGGTCTTATTTCGCCTAAAGGAATATTGATAGTAGCTATAGCAACATTTGCTCTTAGCGCTATTGTAGGCGTCCCATTAATCATGAAATCTGGACTACCTATTCTATGGTTAGGTTTAATTGGTTTTTTTTCAGGTCTGTTTTATACAGCTCCACCTTTCAAATTTTCCGCTAGGAAAGGTATAGGTGAACTATTAATTGGGCTGAATTTTGGTCCTTTAATGGTAGCTGGGAGTGCTCTTGTTCAAACTGGTCAATTATTACCAGAAGCTTTCCTTGCAGGCATACCTATTGGCTTTCTTATTGCTGCAGTTGTTTACATGAATGAGTTCCCTGATCATGATAGCGATAAGGCTACAGGGAAAAATACTCTCATTGTTGTTTTAGGACCCGAAAGGGCTAGGGCTGGGTATGTAGCTTTAATAACATCTGCATTTGTTAGTATAATTATTTTAGCTGTTAATGGAACTTTTCCAAAGCTATCATTGATTGCTTTATTAGCAATTTATTTTGGTTTTACAGCTACTAAAACCTTATACAAGTATTATAATGATAGGCTGCTCCAGCCAGCAAACTGGGGAACTATTATTATGCACAGTGTAACAGGTATCCTCTTTTGTATAGGGATTTGGAATGGATAATCTACTGAATTATCTCAGATAGATTATCTTACGAGTTTCACTAAAGGATGGTGTAACTAGTTTCACAAAATATACGCCAGTAGGAAACAGTGAGGCATTCCATTGCATACTGTGATACCCAGGAGAAAAATTATCTGATAGGAGATTATCTACTTTTTCACCTAATAGATTATAGACTGAAATATTGGTAAAATTTTTCTCGGATAATTCAAAATTAATAGTGATAGAAGGATTAAAAGGATTAGGATAACAATTTTTAATTCTTGAATTACTAGGAATCAAAACATCTGACAATGATAAAGTTGATAATTCAGATAATGAACTATTTAATACAGCTAAAAAATCATTACCAAATGGTGGCATAATATATCCACGAGAAGTATAAACAACTTTCATCTCATGATTAATTAATACATGATGGGGTACAGATCCTCTTGTGAACATATTACGTATATCGGAACTATTATCATCAACTATCGGGTATGATACGCCAAATGATTCTTCCCAATCCTTGCATTCCATTGGCCCTCTCCATCCATTGCCTACTCCAATTGTCATTAAACCTAAATTAGAGAATTGTTCAGATATTGTTTGAGTATAAGAGGCCTCAAGCTGACAGCTACGACTAGTCGGGTTAAAGAATATCAACCAAATAACAAAATAATCAGCATTATTTTCTGATCCATTATAATCATATAAAAACATTGTTTGATTAATTTCAGTACATATTGTACCCGAAAAATCAGATACAGTATCTCCAACCTTATAGATCTGAGATGATAATTCCGAGGCTATCTGTCCTGACAGAGTTGATACAATAAGTATAAATGATATAATTATTCTTTTATTCATTTTATCGAATATTCTATGCTTTTTGCATTTAGAACATAATGTTACATCGAAAAACATAATGGAAAAAACAATTTTTTATTAATTGACGGAATTTAAAAACCGATCTGTATTGAAACTGTGGGTGTGAAACCAAGCATTATTACATCCGTAGTAATAAAAGGATCAACAAATAAATTATATGATCTATGGCTAATATTTTTTCGATCGAATACATTAAATATTGATATTCCTATATCTAGACTTTTTTCCATAAAATACATTGACCGATTTAAGCTTAGATCAATTCGTTGTACAATGGGTAATCTTTTGCTGTTTCTTGTGCCTGGTTCTGCTTGAAGTGTATAGTTGGCATTTTCATTTTCGCGAATCATAAGATTATTATTAGACGTAAATACGCGGCCAGAAGAAATAAGGCCTGTGATACTTAATGTCCATTTCCCTAGTGAACTAATTAAAACTGATTTTAGCTCATGCGTTCTATCGTGATCTGCAAGAAAAACCTCTCCCCCATTTAACTCTGGAAACTTAAACTGTATAGTTCCATAGTTATATGAAGCCCAACCATTCAATTTCCCATACTTTTTATGAAAAAATAATTCAAAACCGTTTGATTGTCCTGTTCCTTGAAAAATCAAATTATTGCTTGATTCACTATACACATCAATAGGAAATACTAATTGTGAAAAGTCCGAAATATTACTTACAGTTTTATTGTATAAATCAAAACCAAAGAAAAAATCTGGAGTATTATATTCAAATCCAAAATTCTTCTGTATTGAGCTCATTGGTTCCATATATTTATTAGGAATTAGCCAAACAAACTTGCTTCCATTAGTAATTACGTCATTACTAAATCTATTTAAGAATTGATGTGCTCGGCTCCCGGATACTTTTAAACTAAGCTGATTTGATAAGTGATAAGATGCAGTGAATCTGGGATCAAAGAATATTTCATTTCCTTTACTAAATTTTTCTGATCGTACACCAATTAATAGTTCAATATTTGATGAGACAACCCATCTATCTTGGATATAACCTTCAATTAAATTTCCTTTAATCTTTTCATTAATAAAAATAATAGAATCGCCTAAATCCACAGAATAATCTGTTTTATAAATTGTTTTTGCTAATCCTACTTCGATCAAATGATTTTGTCTGTAATTATAAGTAAGATTAACTCTAAATGTTTGATCTGTAATTTGATTTTTGTCCTGCGAAAGATAGACTGGAGTTGTAGAAGTATCTAGGCTCCAATAACTATTAAGTAAATGATTGCTTATGTACTTTGTATTTGATAAAAATAATTGTGAAGTCACTTTTTCTGTCCATCGATGCAACCATCTCCCAGATACTCCATTATTTCCCCATCTTGTTTTTTCTTTTGTCTTTACTTGATCAACTCCAATAGAATCTAATGGAAAGTCAAAATTCTTTTTTTCTCCTAAATAATCTTTACCCTCATAAAATGAAATTGAAATAATATCTTTTTTAGTAGGTAGATAAGTGAATTTTCCATTTATATCATAAAAGTAAAAATTTGGTAAATATTGTGACTCGTACGCTACAGAATCTGATGGCAATTCTGATCCAATATTTAAACCACTTCCTGAAATAAGAAAATCGTGAATTTTATCATATAGTTTTGTTTGATATTTATCGGTAAATGATCGACGAGCAGAAAGAATAAAGCTACCACGTTTGGACAATGGTTGTTGATAAGTAAATCCTGCGCTTAGCATATTTGTAAATAAATCTAATTTCTGTTTTTTAGTGCTTCCAGATTTTCCAGTAATATCAATAATACTTGATATCCCTCCTCCAAATTTTGCTGGAAAACCACTTCTATATATCTGAACATCTTTTACTATGTTAGAATTAATTGAGCTAAAGAAACCAAAAAAATGATCTACTTGGTAAATTGTCATACCATCAAGTATGATACGATTTTGGTCAGGTGTTCCTCCGCGTATAAATAATCCTGCAAATCCTGAATTTCCCATTTGAATACCAGGTAATAACTGTAATGAGCGAAAAACATCTGATTCTCCAATATTGGGTAGATTTGTTATATGTCTTGGAGAAAATGCTAATTCTCCAAGATTCGTTGAACGTTGTAAAAACTCAATCTTTTCACCAAAAATATTGATGGTCTCTATTCCTAGAATTTTTGGTATTATTTCAAAATAATTAACAGCATCAAAGTCATTATTAATAACCTTTAGAGGATGGTATCCTATATATGAAATAATTAGTGTATCTGTTATGCCTATATTTCCAGAAATATTAAAGAAACCATATTCATCGCTCATTGTTCCCAAAGAACTATTTTTAATATATATGTTAGCATGGGGTATATATTCACCGCTTTTTGCATCAATTATATAGCCAGATATAGTTTCATTTTTTCTATTATTAATTATTATATACTGATATTTGTTTTTTTTCCAATCTAAAGAAGTATTATGTAAAAGAGATTTTATTGCTTCATCGCTATTACAATTATTACATATTGCATTGATATTTATATTGTTAATTAATTGATCTCTATAAACTATATTCAAATCATATGTGGAAACCAAGGAATCAAGTGCCAGCTTTAATGGCTTATCAATAAACGAATAATTAATTATAGAATTTTGGCTGAATACTGATGAAATATTAAGGAATAATAATATTCCAATAATGTAAATAAAATTAGTAAAAGATGTATGTTTCCTCTTCAAATCTATAAGACCGTTGAGATAAGATGGCTAAAGTTGTTAATACTCCATCTAAATCTTTAGCATCAATTACACCAGTAATTGAAATACTATTTAATTGATTACTATCCAGTACAATATTCACATCAAATTTACGTTCAATTTGATTACATACAGTCTCAAGATTTGTTTTGTTTAGAATCAACTTATTATGAATCCATCCAGGATATTCAGGATGAGGAATCACTTGTGATGTAAGAGTTTGATTATCAATATAATGACCTTGTCTTACTATCACATCTTCTGGTTGTTTGTTTTCAATATTTGGATTAAAAGATACAGCGCCTTCGTTAACAACGACTTCAATCATATCATTCCTGGAGTTAATATTGAACTTTGTACCCAATACAGTAACAGAACCATGTCTTGTATTTACTATGAAAGGAGAAGTGCCTTTTTCTACTTGGAAATACCCTTCTCCAGTTAAAATAACGTTTCTAGATTCTGAATTATAGTCTCTTCTATATTTTAATGAGCTTTCTGCATTGATTGTTATGATTGTACCATCGGCTAAATTGAATTCTTTCTGGCTTCCTCTATCAGCATATACAGAAATATTATATATTTTATCATAAATGGTTGGCGCTAATAAAAAAAAAACAAATAAAATTGTAAAAGCGTATACCAGTCTAGATTGAATAAAAGGAAATAATCGTCCAGATTGTATCTTAGATGGAGCATTTTGTTCCATATCCAACCGTTGCTCCAAACGCATCCATGCATCTGAAGTATCGGGAGAATTATGCATCTTTAACTTCCTAGTTAATTCCCAAATAACTTTTAAATCATCTGGTAATTTATTTTTAAATGTACTCAACGGATTCCTCTGCGAATATTTTTAATATATTTTTTCCATTCACTAAATATATAACGATCATATTTCAATAATTACTTACAAATAATCCTTTAATTTTGAACGTAATACTTTTAACGCTCTATACAGTTGATTCTCAACAGTGCGGCGTGAAACCTCTAATAATTCTGCTATATCTTGATTTGCCAAGCCATTAACTCTGCTTAAAATAAATATTTCTCTACATTTCTCAGGTAAGCTATTATTAACAATGCTATGAATTTTATCTTCTAAAATTTTTGATTCATATTGTATAGCTGGATTATCAACACCTGACTGCGTTAGCTGGGGTATATGTTCCTGATGTCGTAGTTTCACCTTTTCGTGTCGAAAATAATCCATACAAAGATTATTACTAATTTTTGCAATATAGGAAAAAAAAGACTGATTTGGTTTTATGCTATTTCTATGTTTCCATACACGAAGAAATGTATCCTGTACAATATCATCAGCAATCACTTCGTCCTTTACTCTATATAATACGAAATTAAATAATGATTGATGGTATTTTGTAAATAAATCACGTAATGAATTCTTGTCAGATTTTTTTAAACAACTAAGTAGCTTTTGATCCTTGTTTGGCATACAAATGAATTATTAATAAATTTATGAGTGAATTTACGATTACAAATTACAAGATATAATCACTTGGATTATTTCTTATGATATATAAAAAACGGACAAAAGTTTGTCCGTTTATATCTGCTCCGGAGGAGGGACTCGAACCCCCGACAAAGTGGTTAACAGCCACCTGCTCTACCAACTGAGCTACTCCGGAATGATTATTACTATTTAAAGGCGAAGCGAATTTATATTATTTTAATATTCCTTCAAATCGCTACATTTCTTTTTCAGCAATCAACATTTTATCATTTCCGAATAGGCCATGATCAATTTGGTCTTTATTTAAATATACTATTCCGTCCTCATTATGAGATTTTCCAAACCTAGAATGAATTGATTTTAACCCCCCCAGCCATTTTCTTTTATCAGATAAATATACTAAATCACCAACTGCAGCGCCTAATTTTATAAGATCATTCTTGGAACACATGATCTCATCTTCATTGTGATTTGATAATTGTAATTTTACTTCAACTTTTTCTCCAAATTTTTCATTTAGTTTTGATCCTTTAAATGCTTGTTTCCCTTCGTTAATAGAATAAACAGTAAGTCCCTTTGTCGATAATTCTTCATCATACTTACCATAATAAGTAACAATTATTGGAAAAAAAACAATAATGAATATGGGGAAAATATATTGAAAGGAACTTGATCCAAGGATAACTAATAAAAATGAAACGCCAGCAATTACAGATAAAATCAACATAATAGTATTACTATTATTATTTTTCTTAATTACTGATACAATATTATTTTGAATAAATGTTGTCATAGTTACAAATACACCTACACCTACACAAACAATTAGATTATAAAAAGCACGTATATATGAATATGGACGATCTGAATTCATTTCTATACCATGATCAAATGGTGAAATAAAAACTTCAGGAAACCTTGCACCTAATATCATAAGCGCTACTCCACCTAAAAATGTTGTAATTACTCCTGCTGGAGTAAATCTCTTCCAAAATACACCCATAAATATTGCTACTACCAAAGGTGGCGTTAAAGTTGAATGAAAATAACCATGTGCTTCATATACTGTTGGAAATTGAATAAAAGCTAAGACTGATAACACCCCTGCTGCGGTAATTACCATTGAAGTTATTCTTGCTGCGAATAACTCCTCTTTATCTTTTTGCTTATCATCTGTGTATTCCTTTTTCGCATACTTCATTATAGGTCGATATACATCATTCACAAAAATTGCAGCTGTTGCATTAATTAATGTATCAACAGTTGACATTAATGCAGCAGTAAGTGCCGCCATAATAAAACCAAATATTCCAGGGCTAGTTACTATACTTGCTACTACAACGAATATTTCATCAGGACTGGTACTTGGACTTACAATGCTTGGATCCATAACAGATATGGCTTTACCTAACCAACCAGCGTTCCCAACAACAATTGCAGACAAAGGTAAAACAAATAAAATATTAATTGTTGCTGCTTTACGGCCTTCATTAACGCTTTTACATGCCATAAATCTCATTAATAATCCTTGATTCATAAATAAGAATCCAACAGAACCCGCCACAGCATCTTGCCAAAAAATTCCTACAAAATTAAAACTAGATGGTTTATTAAAATCTGCGAGAGGTAATTTCCAAGATAAAGGCAATAGATCCCAAAACTCCTGACCACCTCCTACATAAGAAATGCCAAGAATAAATAGTAGAAATCCAGCAAAAAGCAATATAAACCCTTGCAGTAAATCGGTAAAGATTACAGCTGTTTGTCCACCAAAAGTGATATATATACCTGTAATTATTGCTATAACAATAATAGCTCTCATTAGCGTAATCTCTATTATACTTCCAAAAATATAGAATGATTCAGGGAGCATAGGGATAATAGCTTTACCTAGAGTTAAAAAACCAATTCCAATATATCCGATCATATAAAATAAAAGTAAAATCGTCGCTAAAAATCTTGCTGAAGGGTTAAATCTTTTTTCAAAATACTCTGGAATTGAACGAACTTTTGAATAAACTATTATCGGCAACCAACCAAACATAAAAAAAGGTATGAAAAACCAATCATTTAAGTAGGTCATAGATGAGCTAAAACCATGTTCAAAACCTTTAGCAGAATATTTTACAAAACTATGACTACCAACACCAGTAGCTACTATAGACATTGTTATTAGCCACCAACTAAATCTTCTTCCCCCAAAGAAGAAATCAGAAGTATTTTTTGTATACCTTCCGAAATATGTTCCAAATAGCATAATGGCTAAGAAATATATCACCATCACTATCCAGTCAGTCGAAGTCCCTATATTATGAAAATTCTCCACAAACTTATTGAAGTGCTAAAATTGTGAATAAACCATGAACGATCATAAACCACGCATAACCTAAAAAAAATACCTTCATCCAAGTGCGATGGTGAGGTCGATTTAAATCAATTGCCCCTGTTTTCCATACAATATAAACTCCTGAGAAAAAGAAAATACCGCCAATCCCATAGAGATACATGTAAGGTAGCCAAGAATGAGAAAAATAATCCATTATCAATTATCCATTATTTTATCAAAATGTATTTTCAATTCATCATATGTTTCTTGAAGGCCCTGAACTTGCACTTTTGTTTCACCAATAACAGGCATAAAATTTGTATCTCCATTCCATCTAGGCACAACATGGAAATGTATATGATCTGCAATCCCAGCCCCTCCTGCAGTGCCTATATTCGCACCAAAATTATATCCATCAGCATTAAGATTTTCTTTCATTATGATCATTGATTCATTAGCAAACCAAATTATTTCATTTAAAGTTTCTAAATCTAATTTGTCAGTCGTCTCCACATGTTTGTAGGGAGATATTAGAAGGTGAGCATTGTTATAAGGATATAAATTCATTAATACGAATGAATGATCACCTCTAGAAAGGATTAATGAGTTTTTATCATCGGTTGATTTTTTCTTCGAACAAAAAATACAACCTTTTTCTTTTCGTTCTCTAATATAGCTTATTCGCCATGGGGCCCAAAGATGCTGCATAATTATTTATTATCATCATTTTGAGATTCAGTAACAAAACGCTTTTGCAATTCTTGAGGTAAATATTCATAATGACTAAAACTTTCGGAATGTATACCTCTACCTCCTGTTAATGAGCGTATAGCAGTAGAATAATGATATAATTCAGATTGTGGAATTTTCGCTTTTATAACCTGAAAGCTTCCTTCATTATCCATCCCCATAATTTTCCCTCTCCTACTAGAAACATCTCCCATAATATCTCCCATAAAATCTTCAGGAACTCTGACTTCGACATCCATTATTGGTTCGAGCAAACATGGCTGAGCACTATTGAATGCTTCTTTAAATGCTCCTTTTCCTGCAATTTGGAATGCAATATCTTTAGAATCAACAGGATGCTGTTTACCATCATAAAAAACTACTTTTAAATCAACAACGCGATAGCCAGCAAGGACACCATCCACACAGGCAGATTGAACTCCTTTTTCAACAGAAGGAACAAAGACTCGATCAACATTCTGCCCAACAAGAGATGAAACGAATTCAACTCCTTCACCCCTTTCTTTAGGCTCAATCCTCATCCAAACCTCAGCAAATTGCCCTGCTCCGCCAGATTGTTTCTTATGTCTATATTTCGCTTCAGCTTTTCCTTTAATGGTTTCTCTAAAAGGGATTCTTGGCTTAAATGTGTCAATATCAATACCAAATCTTCTTTGCAATCTTTGTATAGACACTTGCAAATGTAATTCTCCCTGACCTGATATAACTGTCTGGTGTAGTTCAGGATCTACATGATACACGAAAGTAGGGTCTTCCTCATGTAAGGTTGATAGGCCCATAGCTAACTTTTCTTCATCCCCTTTAGCTTTTGGAATAATTCCTATATGAATATTAGAATTGGGAAGTAAAACTGTATCCATAATAACTTGAAATTTTTGCGAACAAAGTGTGTTGCTTGTATGGGTATCTTTTAATTTGACAACTGCGCCAATATCTCCTGCATTAAGATGGTTTACACTTATACGGTTTTTACCATTCAGAAGAAACATTTGACCAAAACGTTCCGTCTTAGACCGTGTGGTATTTAATATATCCATACCTGCATTAACGCTCCCAGAATACACTCGAAAAAAAGATAAATCCCCTACATGTGCTTCACTAATAGTCTTAAATACATTTACTACTGGCTCGTCTCCATCTAAGTTAACAGATATTTGTTCATCAGATTTTAATGATTTTGCTAAGACAGTCCCTCTATCAACTGGTGAAGATCCATATTTAGAAACAAATTCCATCAACCTTGTTACCCCTACATTGATAGTTGCAGAAGTACAGAATAAAGGAATGAAACTTTGATTTTGAATTGCATCATGGATGCCGCTTCGCATCTCTTCTTCAGATAAATTCCCTTGTTCAAAAAATTTTTCCAATAAGGTATCATCTGATTCTGCTACATATTCAATCAATTCTTGGTGTAATTCTTCAACGCGACTTTTCCATTCAACAGGTAGATCAGACTCAGAATATTTTCCGCTCCCATCTGTATTATATGTTATGAGTTCACTTCTAAGGACATCAATTATTTGATTAAATCCTGGGCCAGCATTTACAGGTAATTGCATTGGAAATACATTTTTACCAAAATGATCCTTAGCTTGATTTAATATATTATTAAATTTTGCATGTTCACGGTCTAATCCATTAACAACTAATACTTTTGGTATATTATTTTTCGATGCAAATGACCAAACTTGCTCTGTCCCAACTTCAATACCATTTACTGCATGTAATAGAACAACTGCCATATCCACAACAGCTAAAGAGCTAATTGCCTCACCAATAAAATCTAAATATCCAGGTGTGTCAATGATATTAAACTTTTTATTCCTCCATTCAAGATGTAATGGAGATGAATGGATTGAAATTTGTCTTTCGTGTTCATCGTGATGATAATCTGAAACTGTATTCTTAGCTTCAATAGAACCCATTCGGTTTATTTCGCCTGAACAGGAAAGCATGGCTTCACAAAGCATAGTTTTACCTGATGCACCATGACCTACTATAGCAAAATTCCTTATATCTGCAGATGTAAATTCTTTCATTGTATCCTCGGATTATTATTAATAAAACGCTAAGAATTGTAATTTAACTTGATGTACAAATCAAGTTTTTTAAAGAAATAATTTGTTATCTAGATTTAAATTTCGATTTTTCAATAAATTCTCTAAGAGCCGGAATAATATAAATATCTGAAAGGTTTTTTTTACTGAATTCTTGAGCAAGGATTTTTAATCTTTGTTCTATAGGCTTATGTTTATTTACCACAATAAAATTTTCATCTTTTACCAAACACGATCCACCAGTAAAATCTCCTTTATCCTGCAGTAGTTTGATATTGAGTTTATCAGCTAGCTCTTCGAATAACGTAATTAATTTTTCCGGTTTATTAGCCATGCCTATAATAAATCTTCTTTATTATCTTTAAGATACTCTACTATTTTTTTTACTTCTTCTACTCTTTCTTTGTTAACAACCAAAATTGCATCATCGGTACCAACAACTACTAAATTATCAACACCCAATAATGCAATAAACTGTCCATTTGATCGCAAAAAATTATTATTGCCTTCTACAATCATTCCATTACCTATTATCGAATTACCTTGCTTATTTTTTGGGCTAATTTCATGAATTATATTCCAAGATCCCAAATCACTCCATTCAAATTTAGCTTTAACTACATAAATATTATCTGATTTCTCCATCAGTCCATAATCAATGGATTCTGGGGAAATATTGTGCCATATCTCATCATAATTTTCTCCAGTATTTATACATTGTTTAATCATATTTATAGAATCATATAGTTCTGGCATATGTTTATTTAAACTATTCATGAAGACATCAACATTCCAGATGAAAATCCCACCATTCCATAAAAAATCTTTGCTCTTTAAAAATCTTTTTGCTAGACCCAAATGTGGTTTTTCCGCAAATGCTTTTACTCTAAATGCATTTGAATGATCTTTTATATTTTCAAGTTCATGTTGGATGTATCCATAAGCAATTGATGGAAATTTTGGCTCCATTCCTACTGTTACTAGTCCTTGATTATTATTGGCTATATCAATAGAAGAATTAATTGCTTTTTCAAATTCCTTATGTCCAATAACTAGATGATCCGCAGGGAATACACCCATAGTTGCATTTTCATTTATTTCTGCTATCCTCAATGCAGCTAAAGCTATACATGGAGCAGTGTTTTTCCCTTCTGGCTCAATAATTATATTCTCAGAGGGAATTCCATTTACATGTTCCTTAATTTGAGGAGCTAAATCTGATCTGGTAATAATAAATATATCCTCAATTTTCTTAACTTTAAGTAAGCGATCAATCGTGATTTGCAACATTGATTTTTCACCTATAATATTAAGGAGTTGTTTTGGATTGTTATTTCTACTCAATGGCCAGAATCGTGTTCCGCTTCCTCCAGCCATAATTACACAATACATTTATTTATATACTTCCTCTACATTTATCATTGGTAGTTCTATATCCCAATTACCACGTATTTCAACAGTATCAGGCATAACATAAAACCACTCAGCAGGTTCAAATGGTTTTATTTTTCCAAAACTATATTTATAATCTTTATTGATATCATTAAAAATAGTAATTGTATACTTACCCTCAGGAATTTGCTTAAAAATTATTTCCTCTTCTGAATTTACGAATGATAACTTTTTAAGTTCCTTATTTTTAATGTTTTCTATCTCTGCTCCAAATGAGTTAACTACTGCTCCTGTAATTGGGATCTGCAATCCTCCATATCTAACATAATTCAGTGTACTTATATTTAATTTAATGGTAGAGTCCTGCAATAAATCATCGTTTATTATTAATAAATAATTTGTTCTTGGATCCCAGTTGGTTCGAGGAATTATATTTACTTGCATTGGACTGACTATCATGACTTTTTCTTTGACTTCTAATGTGTCATTTTTGAATAACTGATAGTCAAATATTTTACTTTTTGGAGTAGGTTTAGAAAATTTTAATTCAATGGGGCTTTTAGGCGCGGTTGTTATATCTGATTTAGGTGAAGTAAGTTTTATCAAACTAGTATCATTTTCAGAAAGTAAAAAATTTAATGATGCAGAATCTAAATGTGTATTTTCATCAATATATAAATCATTAATTATAACTTTAAAAGTTTCGGATACATCTATTAAAGACGGATGCGAAAAAATTAGCGATTTTTCATCTTCGGGATCGATAAATGAAGTAACTGATGTATTTACTTTTTTATCATAGATAATTTTTAACATATAATCTTCATTTATATTTTTTAAGGATAGATTAAAAAAGATCCTCCCCCAATTATCCCCATACCATTCTCCACTTAATAGTTTTAATTGAGATTCCGCTTGGCCTTTGAACATATTTACGTTTGATAAAACCTGGTCAGATTGTAGAGGAATTATTTTATTCCAATTAAGTCCATATATCATTCTATCTGTATTCAGAGGCATACCTGCAAAATTTCGGTCTATAGATAAAATTAAATAATCAGATTTTGATAAATATTGAAAAGTAAATATTCCTTTATTTGATACATCAGTTATATAATTAGGATCTGTAAGAAAAATTTCTTGAAGATTATTATGATCTTTTATTTTCCATAAGTGGACTGCTGATTTACCTTCACCATAAACTATGCCTGATATAGATCCTTTGGAAATTTTATCTCCAGTACTATATGCTAAAGATATTGCATCAGCTAGCTCAACTCCATGTTCATCGGTTATATTTCTACTTAGATTAATAACATATGTTTGATCCCTTTCTAGATCATCTGGGAAATCAATAGTCACAATATCTCCATGAATTATAATTGATAATTCATCTTTAAAATTTGGAAAAATACGAATTCCTTTTTCAATGCTATTCGAATTCATGTATTCTGAAAACTGTAAAACAATTTTTTCACCTTTATAATTCAATGAACCGCTTGGAGGTTTAACATGTACTAAATAAGGAGAGGTTGTATCCTTTGGACCACCACTAGGTGGCTTAATTACTGCACAATATTGAATAAAAAATATTGGAATACATACAATAGCACTTTGTAAGAACAAGTAAAAGTAATTTCGTATCCAAATCATTATGGTTTCAAATTTATAGGAATTTCACTAATAAATGTCATATCTCTTTTTGACAATCTAGCTTTAATACACCAAATATTAACACCACATTGCTTAGCATTATATAATGCATTACAAAATTTTGGATCCCTATCCCACATAGGCTGAAAAATTTTGGCATCAGAACGCTGAACAACAAATATAATGCCTGCTTGAAATCCATCTTTAACAAGATTGCATAATTCCTTCACATGCTTCTTGCCTCTTTCCGTAATTGCATCTGGAAATTTTGCAATCCCATTTTCGACATAAGTTACTGATTTGACTTCCAGATAAAATGGTTTGTTTTCTTTATCCGTTAATAGGAAATCAAATCTATGTTTTCCATATCTAATTTCCTGTTTTTTAATACTTGATCCATCAAGAAAAGATAGACGATTAAATTCAATACATTCCTTGATAAATTGGTTAGGCAATGTTGAAACAAGTGAAACTAATTCTCCGTTAATGTCTGTAAGAACTGTAGTATATCTTGTTTTTCTATTAGTAGAAAATTTTTCTTTTCTCAAGAATAATACTCTTCCAGGCGTTAGGATTTCTTTTAATCGTCCAGGGTCAGGTAAATGACTTTTCACATATTTATCTTTAATTTTTACTATTGTTAAAAATCGGTTTGGACGATCAATAAAATTGCCTTTGATTAATGGCCCGTTAATTTTCATTCTATAATTTCTTAGTTATTGATCAATTATTCCACAAATAGTAGTCAATCGTATAATTGATTATTATTATGTAAATTTATTGTATTAATTACCATGCCCCTTGTTCCTTCATATATAAAACAATTATCAAGCTACAAACCTGGCGCTAATATTGATGATATAAAAATAGAAAAATCATTAAAAAATGTAATTAAACTTGCATCAAATGAAAATTCTATGGGCCCATCTCCGCTAGCAATATCAGCAATAAATAAAGGATTGAAAAAGATTAATCGTTATCCTGATGCAGCTGGAAAAAAACTTCGCAAAAAGCTAGCTAATAAATTTGATGTTAAAGCTGAAAATGTAATAATTGGTTCGGGTTCAGAAGGGATATTGTCAAATATATTAAGAACCTTTTTATTAACGGATGATCAGATTATTGGATCTGCAAATTCTTTTATTGGATTCCGCGTCTTAGCTACAGCTACTGGAAGAAAAATAAATTGGGTTGAAATGAAAAATCACAAAATAGATCTTGAAGGGATAAAAAGTCATATTAATGATTATACAAAAATTATATACATAGCAAATCCAGATAACCCTATGGGAACATATATAACCAATAAAGAATTTGATGAATTTTATGAACATGTCCCAGAACGGGTATTAGTGATACTTGATGAGGCATATTTTGAATATGCAGATCATTTAAATGATTATCCAAACTCAATGACATATAGATATGATAACGTTATTACACTTAGAACATTTTCCAAAGCATATGGTCTTGCGGGATTAAGAATTGGTTATGGATTCTCTCATGAAACCTTAATTAATAATTTGTTAAAAGTAAAAGTCCCTTTCGAACCATCTCGTCTTGCACAAATTGCAGGTTTAGTAGCTTTAGATGATACTGAATTCATGAATAAAACAATTAAACTAAATAAAATAGAGAAAGATAAAATAGAATTAAAACTAGATAAATTGAATATAAAACGTATCCCCTCCGCAACTAATTTTATAACAACTTATTGGGGTTCCGAAAACAATGCTAAAGAAATAACAGAAAAAATATTAGATAAAGGAATCATTTTAAGACATTTGGCATCTTTTGGTTGGCCAGAATATGTAAGGATATCTATTGGTTTAAAAGATGAAAACGAATTTTTTATTAAAACTCTAGAAGAAATTATTTTATTATGAATAGTTATAAAATAGATGGGTTTGATTATTGTGAATTATATGTTAGTAATGCAAAACAAGCAGCCCACTTTTATCATAGTACTTTTGGTTTTTACCCAATAGCATATTGTGGCTTAGAGACTGGATCAAGAGATCGAGTAAGTTATGTATTAAAACAAAATCAAATTAAATTTTTACTTACATCCCCTTTAAATAATAATTCGGAAATCAGTAAACATATTTATAATCATGGAGATGGTGTAAAAGATGTATCATTTACAGTTAATGATGCTGAAGCAGCATGGAAAGAAAGCATTGAGCGTGGAGCTGAAAGTGTTAGAAAACCTCATTTATTATCGGATGAAAAAGGGGAGGCGATAATTGCTACTATTAAAGCTTTTGGTGACACGAGCCATACTTTTGTTCAAAGGAATAATTATAATGGGGTTTTCTTACCAGGGTATGATGTTTTTGAAAATAATCTAACAGGTGATCCTTCAGGACTTATACATATTGATCATATCGTTGGCAATCAGCCAAATGGTGAAATGCAGACTGTATGCAATTTTTATGAAAAAGTTTTTGGATGGCATCGATTTTGGACTGTTGATGATAAGGATATATCTACAGAGTTCTCAGCTCTAAGATCAATAGTGATGGCAAATGATAATGAAAAAATTAAAATGCCTATAAATGAGCCTGCTGATGGATTAAGGAAATCGCAAATACAAGAGTTTATAGATTACTATAATAGTCCAGGAATTCAGCATATTGCAATGACGACTAAAGATATCATTAATACAGTTTCAAAGCTAAGAGATAAAGGTGTTCAATTCTTAGAAACACCAAAAACCTACTATGAATCTTTAACTGAACGTATTGGAGAGATAGATGAAGATTTAGATCAAATTGAAGATCTAGGGATATTAGTAGATAAAGATGAAAAAGGATATATGCTCCAAATATTCACTAAACCTATACAAGATAGACCCACGCTTTTTTATGAAATAATTCAAAGAAAAGGATCAAATAGTTTTGGTAAAGGAAACTTTAAAGCTCTTTTTGAATCCATAGAAAATGAACAGAAAATTCGTGGTAATTTATAGTAAATAAATCACATAGGATTCTTGTAAAATAATATGAAATTCGCTACATACACAACTTTTAGAGGTGAAAAACCCCGATTTGGTTTTATAATAGAAGATAAAATAATAGATATTATGAGATCATCTATCTGGATGAATGAACATAAAAAAGATTCATCTTTTCTTTCTATCCCAACTACATTAAAACTTGCTTTAAATAAATGGAATGAAAATTTTGATAAACTAATTAAGCTTAAAGAAAACATTTCAGATTTAGACCATTCAGAATTACAAATTAATGGAAAGTCAATATCAATTAATTTAAATGATGTGCATCTCCTCCCTCCTGTGCCAAACCCTACGTCTTTTAGGGATTTTTATGCATTTGAACAACATGTGAAAGCAGCAAGAAAGCTACGGGGTCTTGATATGAATCCAGATTGGTATAGAATACCAATCTTTTATTTTTCTAATATAACTTCTATATATGGACACAAAGAAGAAATTCCATACCCAAAAGAAACGAAAGAATTAGATTTCGAATTAGAGTTAGCAATTATAATTGCTAATGGTGGAAAAAATATAGATAAAAAAGATGCAGAAAAGTTTATTGCAGGTTATACAATATTAAATGATTGGTCTGCAAGAGACTTACAACGTGAAGAGATGCAAATGAATCTTGGACCTGCAAAAGGTAAAGATTTCGCAAATAGTTTTGGTCCCTTTATGGTCACACCTGATGAATTAAAAAATAATTGGGAAAATGATAAGATGAATCTCAGAATGACATGTTATTTAAATGATAATTTAATTTCTGATGGTAACACAAATGATCTTTATCATTCTTTTTCTTCTATGATACAACGAGCAAGCATGAATGTTGATTTGAAAGCAGGAGATTATATTGGTTCCGGAACTGTAGGTACTGGATGTATACTGGAATTAAGACCTGAGTCTACAGGTGGCTGGTTAAAAAAAGGTGATACTATACGTCTAGAGATTGATAATATAGGCGTACTAGAAAATACAATTATATAATACTATGCCTTTTTATCAACAACAAGGGGAAGTACCAAATAAAAGACACATTCAATTTCGAGATAATAATGAAAGTCTTTACTACGAAGAATTAATAAGCCGAAAAGGCTTCAGCTCATTATATTCTAATGCGTATCACATCAATCCTCCAACAGCAGTCAATAAAGTTGGTAAATATCAAAAAATAAAAAAAGATCCATTAGATTCGACACACAGGCATTACCATATAAAATCATTTGACTTAAAATCCTCAGGTGATGCAATAAATGCAAGACTGTCACTTTTTTATAATGATGATGTAGAATTATCAATTGCTAAGATTGATAAATCAATGAATGCTCTTTATCGTAATGGGCATAATGATGAAATTATATTTATACAAAGTGGATCTGGGAGATTTTATTCCAACTTTGGCAATATGGATTTGATTAAAGGAGATTACATTGTCATTCCTAGAGGCGTGATATGGAAAATGGAAGTTGATGAAAAAATGAACCAATTTATTATTGAAACAAATGGGCCAGTTGAAACACCAACAAATTATCGAAATAGTCATGGGCAATTATTAGAACATTCTCCGTACTCAGAAAGAGATATACGTACTCCACAATTGGATAAACCAATCAATGACAGCCCTTGCGCGATCAAAACAAAACTAAATGGTAGATACCAAGACTATGAATATGTTTATCATCCTTTTGATATTATAGGTTGGGATGGTTGCTATTATCCCTGGATATTAAATATTAAAGATTTTATGCCAATAACTGGAAAGATACATCAACCGCCACCAGTGCATCAGACTTTTCAAGCTCCAGGATTAGTTGTCTGTTCATTTGTTCCTAGAATTTTTGATTATCATCCTGAAGCTATACCAGCACCATATGCCCATAGTAATATTGATTCAGATGAGGTTTTATTTTATTCTGCAGGAGAATTCATGAGTAGAAATAATATTGAAGAAGGATCAATAACGTTTCATCCTAGCGGACTTCCTCATGGTCCCCACCCAGGAAAGATTGAAGAATCAATAGGAAAAGATAAAACTAATGAGCTTGCAGTTATGGTTGATACATTTAAACCATTATCTATTTCTTCTTTAGCGAAAGAAGCTGATGATGAAGAATATCCGATGTCTTGGAAAATATGATTATTGATCCTGAAAAATCATCATTTCAAGAAAACCATAAAATTATGATTGGATCAATATTGCCAAGGCCTATTGCGCTTGTTTCTACTATATCATTAGATGGAAAGAATAATTTAGCGCCTTTCTCATATTTTAATGGAGTCTGTTCTAACCCTCCCTCCATTATGTTTGCTCCTTCAAGGAGAGGATATGATGGTAAAACAAAAGACACGTTAAACAACATAAAATTAACGAAAGAGTTTGTAATCAATATCGTATCAGAAGATTTTGCAACACAAATGGTGTCATGTTCTACTGATTTTGAACCAGATGTAGATGAATTTTCTATTTCAGACCTCACTCCTATTAAAAGTGTAAAAATAAAATCATCACGCGTAAAAGAATCCCGAATCAGCTATGAATGCAAATTACAAAAAATTATACCAGTTGGAAATTCTGGCCCTGGTGGTGGGTTCGTAGTTATCGGGACAATCGTTCTATTTCATATAGATGATGAATTATATGATGACGGTCATATAAATATTCAAAAATTAAACCCTATTGGTCGCCTCGCCGGAGATAATTACACCCGTGTACATGATACATTAGAGATTAAAAGAAAAATTAAACCGGATTAAAATAAGACATGTCTGAATTAGTTTCAGACCGAATATATAATGCCCAATGCCTTGGGAATATTGAACCGGTCGAATACATAGTCCCCTACCCTAATATTTTTTCTTTATTAGAGGGTGAAAATATCAAGTTTGGTAATAATTATTTATTCTTAGACCAAAAAATAACAAATAATGATTTTTTAACATTAATAAATCAAGCTTCTAATTGGCTTAGAGAAAATAAACTTGGTATAAAAAGTAGAGTTGTAATTGAAAATATTGATTTTCCAATTGCTGAAATTATTATCTTTGCAGTTTGGGCATCTGGTAACTCGGTAATTTTATCACAGGAGCCAATTAAGAAAAAAGATCTAGCTAAAGTTGACCCTGTAATGTTACTGAATAATACCAATTGCCCATCATTAGAAATATTAAAAAATTATCCGTGTGACTATATTCCATTGTTTAGACCATCTTTACACCATGAAGCTTTATTGTTTTATAAAAAGAATAAATTTATTCAACTTAGTCATTACAATCTTTTAGTAAACACAAATGGTGCTTGTAAACATTTAGATTTAAGAAGAGGAACTACTATAAATATAAATCTTCCTTCCACATCTACTGCATGGATTGTTCTACAGTTATTATTGCCATTATATGCTGGAATAGCCATTTCAAATAATAATCCAGATATTACAATAGGATTAGATGGCCAGTATGATAACGCTGATTATATAATTAAAATGAATTGGAATAAGATTTCAAAAGAACAAAATGTAATTCATATAATTGAAGAAAATACTGGTGTTGTTTGTATTGGAGATAGACCAATACATATGACTTCAATAGAAATCAGTAATAATGAAATTAGTATTAAAGGTCACTCTATTATGATGGGATATACTGATAAAAAAAGTAATTCTAAAATTTTTAATAATAATTCAATGATAATCAATAATAACTTAGAATAAATTTTCATTTACATACTTTAGCATTTTAGCCTGGGTGCTTAAATAACCTAATCGTGTTTCGATATTAATAAATCGTATGTTCTTTTTCGATGTATACCAAGATAAAGAACCATCACCATTTTCAATTTGTTTATCCTGCAAAACGACATTAAATGGTGATTTTTTTAACAAATTATAATCTTCTCTATTTGTACAAATAAAAAAGTTATGATGATCAGGGTGATTCTTATTTTTTAATGAGACCTCTGTGCTTAAGGGAATTTCATTATCAATTGAATACTCTCGAATATTATTATGTAAAGCAATAAGCAATCCTTCTGCAGGTGGAGAAATACTTTCAAAAAATTCATCTCTATCTTCACTTATTAATTTTATGGTTTTATTAAGTTCTGATTTAGAAACATTATTATTTAATTTAATTATATTTCGCTTTGCACCATCATTAGTAAAGATTCGATTTGGATCTAATAAAAATCCATTAATTACTACTTCTCTTTCTGTATTATGAATTAGATAAGCAGTACCATTATTTTTCTTCAAATGTTTTCTAATTAATAATTCAGCAGTTTTCTCATCTCCATGAATCCATATTAGCCTTCTATTAGATTCTCCATTTTTTAATATCTCAAACTTTATTCCTGCTAAACTAACAAAATCTTTTACGTTATCTTTATCATTAGCATAAATAGTAGAAATAGTTACAAGAACTATACAGAAGAATAAAAAAGAATTTTTCTTAATTATTAATATATTATTCATGATAAAACTTTATGTAATGTAGTCGAATTTATATTTCCACCACATATTATTATAACAACTCTTTTTCCTATTAATGTTTTTTTTCTTTTAAAAAGTGCTGCAATTGCTGCCCCTGCAGAACCTTCTATTAATTGATGATCATCATTTATTGCAGTTCTAATACCTGATGCAATATCCTTTTCTGTAACTAAAACAAAATAAT
>Ga0257111_1000174_pt1 | contig 26360 bp, 20 predicted proteins | sample LP_taG_6_FD_191567 | JGI IMG/M metagenome (GOLD analysis project Ga0257111, IMG submission 191567) | Marine microbial communities from Northeast Subartic Pacific Ocean, Canada - LP_J_2015_P26_500m | ecosystem: Environmental > Aquatic > Marine > Oceanic | place: Canada: Northeast Subartic Pacific...
TTTAAAAATAATTTTATTGAAGATACAAAGCCGATATTACCAATTGGCTTATTTGTAGAAGCAGAAGTTAGTGGTAAAAGACTAATAGATGTTTTTATGATTCCCAACACCGCATTAACTCCTAACGATGAACTCTTAGTGGTCAATCAAGATAATACCTTAGAAATCAGAAAAGTAAAAATAATTACCAAAATGAAAGACCACATCATAGTCAAAAAAGAAATAAAAGCGGGTGAAAGGGTAGTTGTATCAAAACTTAGCATTGCAACCAATGGAATGTTAGTCAACCCACGATATCAGTAATGAAAGGGATTGTTACCTGGTTCGTTAAAAATAGTGTTCCTGCAAACCTATTTATGTTTTTTCTAATTGTTGGTGGATTTTTTGTATCATATCCAACAATGAAATCTGAATTTTTTCCGATTCCAGATATTAAAAGTATTACCATAAGGGTTGCTTATCCCGGAGCATCTGCTGAAGAGGTAGAATCTTCAATTTGCTCTAAAATAGAAGATAGGCTTGAAGGCGTATCTGGGATTAAAAGATTAAAATCTCATTCTCTTGAAGGATTCGGGGTGGTTGGTGTGCAGGTTTATAGTCATGATGATGTTGATACTACGTTAAATGAGATTAAAACGATTATCGATGGTATTAGTACATTTCCACAAAACAGCGAGTCTCCAATCATTAAAAAACTAGAAATAGATGAAAAAGTTTTGGATGTCGTTGTGTATGGAGATGTTGATGAGCTAGTACTTCTAAACATTGCTAAAGATGTCGACAAAGAGATTAAAACACTTGGCGAAGTTTCATTCACAGAAATGTTTGGGAATAGAAATAAAGAGATTACGATTGAAGTATCTGAAAAAGATTTAGAAAAATATAATTTAAATTTTGATCAAATAGCAATGGCCATCAATGCTGGGTCAATTGACTTACCCGGAGGACTGCTATCAAGCAAAAGTGGGGATTTATTAATTCGAACCGTTGGACAATCTTATAATGCCAATGAATATGAAAATATTGTTATTAAAGGTCAACCAGATGGAGGTCAATTACTTCTAAAAGATATCGCAACCATTACCGATGGCTTTATTGATGTAGAACGTTACTATCGCTGGGACGGTGTTCAAGCAATGTTTATTAGTGTAAACCTAGTTGGCGACCAAGATGTGCTTCTTGCTGCTGAGCAATTACGAGCTTATGTAAAGCAGAAGCAAGCTGAGATGCCTGCTAATGTCAGTATTGACTATTGGTACGATCAAGCCCGATATCTACAGGCCCGTATTGATTTGCTTTATAGAAATTTTGCTATCGGAATGGTTTTAGTATTATTCTTATTAACCATGTTCCTGAGACCTTCGGTAGCATTTTGGGTCGCAATGGGAATTCCTATTTCTTTTGGAGGCGCTCTTATTATACTTCCACAAATTGGGGTGACTGTAAATATTTTATCGGCATTTATGTTTATTGTTGTATTGGGTATTGTTGTAGATGATGCAATTATTGTGGGAGAAAATGTCTTTAGACGACGTATCAAACTTAAAGAAGATAATATAACGTCGACAATCAAGGGGACTATGGAGGTATTAACTCCTGTATTTTTTGGAGTGCTAACCACTATTGTTGTATTTGCTCCTATGTTAAATTTGGCTGGGAATACAGGTGGTATATGGAGAACATTTCCCCTAACTGCAATTCCGATTCTAATATTTTCTTTAATAGAGTCCACTACAATCTTACCATCACATTTAAATCATTCGGGCGAATGGTTCCAAACACGTTTTGTAGGATTTGGTAAAAAACTCAAAGCGATGAGGAGTTACTGTTCTACAACGCTCTACAATTTTGTAGATAATATTTGGATGCCGCTTGTTAAAAAATCTATTATTAGTCGCTATGTCACGGTATCTGTTTTTATAGGGATGCTGATTATAACAATATCTTTACTTGCTGGAGGATTAGTAAAATGGTCATTTTTCCCATCACTAGAAGGAGAAGAAGTTTCAATTGTTTTTGAGCTACCGGCAGGATCTCCTATAGAAAAAACTCAAGCAATTACTCAAATTATTGAAAGTGAAGCATTAAAACTTCAAGGGGAGCTAAACACCAATCAGCCTGAAAAAATTATTGCTCATGTACTAACAACTGTTGGACAGCATTATTTCACTAATAATCAGGAAGAAACGGGACCGACCGGTCCTTCTGTTAGGGGTGTAGCTACTCCGCACTTAGGAGAAGTTGTTATTGTATTAACTTCCGCAGATAGTCGTTGGGGTTTAACTGGGGCCTATGATATAATTGATATATTGCGTGCGCGTATTGGCACTATTCCAGGAGTGGAGCGACTAAATTATAATGCTGCTATTTATGGTGCCGGAAAAGCAATCCACTTTGAATTTTCAGGTGAGAGCTTTGACAAACTAGATCAAGTCGTAAGTGATACCAAAGTATTGTTATCTAGTTTTTCTGGCGTTTATGATATAATGGATACGGATACTAAAGGTAAAAACGAGCTACAAATAGAATTGTTGCCTTCTGCAGAGGTCTATGGCCTCACTACTATGGATATTGCACGTCAAGTAAGACAAGCATTCTTTGGAGAAGAAGTGCAGCGCATTCAACGTGAAGATGATGATATTAGGGTTATGCTCAAACTTCCAAAAAAAGAACGTGATAACATGGTAACCTTAGAAAATATGAGGATACGTACAGCCCAAGGAATAAAAGTTCCTCTGTATGCAGTTGCGAATGTTAAAGAAGTGGCAGGAAAAGCAGCTATATCACGTATTAATGGAAAACGAGTAATAGAGGTTAGTTCTGATGTGGATATATCTAAAAATACATCTAGTATGATCTTACAAAGTATAATTTGGCCAGCTGGTCCATATGAGGGGCAACCAATGCGTAAATTTAAAGAAATTATGGATAAAACTCCTGGAGTAGCATTTGCACTTTCAGGTGAACCGGCGGAGCAAGCTGACCAGTTATCCGATATTATGTTAAAATTTTCTCTTGCAATTTTTATTATTTACGTATTACTTGCAATACCATTAAAATCATATTTCAAACCATTAATTGTATTATCTGCTATTCCATTTGGTGTGGTAGGAGCTGTTCTTGGACACTTATTATTTAATCAACCAATGTCTGTACTTTCTCTTCTTGGTGTCATAGCACTCTCTGGTGTAGTAGTAAATGATAGTCTTCTTTTGGTTGTCTTTACAAATAGAGCAAAAGATAAAGGCGTAGAAACGAGAGAAGCAGTATTGGATGCTGTCCGTACAAGGTTTAGACCGGTAGTATTAACCTCAATGACAACCTTCTTAGGAATTCTACCATTATTATTTAATCAAAGTACCCAAGTTCTCTTTTTAAAGCCTATGGCAATATCTCTAGGGGTTGGAATTTTATTTGCAACAACTATTATATTATTACTTGTACCAGTGACATATGTAATTATTGATGATTTCCTAGTATTGCTAAATAAAATATTTAAAAAAGTTCGCTAAAGATTACGCTTCGAATTGTGCATAGCTAGGATACCCAGATCTAGCAGGATCTTCATAATCGATCTTGATAATTGCTTTCTTCAATATTCTTTTCAATACAATTAAACGATCATTTTCAGATTGACTTTTTAATAGAATTTTTTTTGCTCTTTTATCAATATCTAACATAGAAGAAATTTCAAAAGAACTTTTTGGCATATTGATTTGTGGAATCTTAGAAGATGCCCCTAATTTTAATAACACTTCATAGAGAAAAACATTTGCTTCTTGTAACAGACTTTCATCAATAGTGTCATCTATATCATTCCATGTTTTAACATATGCTTGCTTATAGTCCTCTGACGTATTATAGCTTTTAACAATAAATCTTTCTCCGCCAGATACTAAGATGTCATATTCTCTACTTTCATTTTCTCCACCCACTACTTGATCTATAGATGCGGTACATCCAATGATTAAAGAATCATTATTTTTTGAATTTATAATACCAAATTTTTTATTATTCTTTAGACAGTACTCAATCATCTTTTTATACTTTTCTTCGAAGATGTGTAGAGGTAATGTTTCACCAGGTAGCAGTACTAAAGGTAGTGGAAAAATTGGGATTTTATCATTCATACTCCTATCAAAATACATATAGTTTTCTTAATATTCACTAGCAATCTTATGAAAAAAGAGATTATAGACCATTTAGCACTTTGTACCGATGATATCGCTAAATCAGTAACATGGTATACAGATAATTTTAGCTGCGATATTCTCTATCAGGATGAATCTTGGGCAATGCTTGAATTTGAAAATATAAAACTAGCATTAGTGTTACCAGATCAGCACCCTTTCCATTTTGCAATTCTAAAAGATGATGTCGAAAGTTATGGAGATCCTGTTACTCATCGTGATGGATCAGTGTCTGTATATATCAAAGATCGTTCAGGTAATAACATCGAAATTTTGAGATACTAATCGTTTGCTACTAGATTTATTCTGTTATAAAATTAGCCAGCCTATAATTTAGGTATAATGATAAATAATATATGAAATAGCTAAATAAGCTCTTTCCAAAGTTCAAATAAGGGGAAATAAATATGTTTAAAAAAATATTTACAATCACATCTATCTTGCTATTAATTGCATGCGGTGGTGGGTCTACTGCTGAAACAACAGTAGTGAATATTAGTTCATTAGGTTCTGAAATGAAGTATGATATAGAAGAATTTACTGTTAAAGCTGGATCAAAAGTTAAAGTAGTGATGAAGAATAATACTCCATCTGATTTTATGGGAGCAATGTTACATAATGTCGTCATCTTAAAGGACGAATCTGCTGCACCAATGATTATTAAATTAGCAGAAGGGAATGATGGAGAGCCATATGCCGATGGAAGAATTTTAGCAATGACTCCATTAGCTGATAAACAAGAAGAAATGTCTGTAGAATTTACAGCACCAACAAAGCCAGGTAAGTACTTATATGTTTGTACTTATATCGCACATGCAGGATCTATGCGTGGCTATATGATTGTTGAATAACTAATTACTTAACTCTCAAAACCCTCATTATAAAAATGAGGGTTTTATCAAATTGACCAATCAAAAAAATATCCATATATTCATACCATGATTTATTGAGAATCAATCTCAATTAATCAAATTAAGGAAAGTATATCATGGCAGAACTACTTATAACGTTCAGAGAAACTCTCGAGGCTGCATTAATTGTTGGTATTTTATATACCTTCATATCTAAGACAGGTAAAATGCATTTGAAAGCAAGTATTCAAGGGGGTGTATTTGCAGCACTAGCAGCTAGTGTAGTGTTTGCAATTGTATTTCAAGTACTCTTAGGTGGATTCTCTGGAAGAGCAGAAGAAATTTTTGAAGGCACAGTAATGATTCTAGCAGCTGTACTATTATCAACAATGATTGTATGGATGGCAAGAAATAAGAATATATCTGAAAGCTTAGAAAACCAAGCATCGGCAGTAATGGATAGCAATAAAAATGTTGCTCAAGGTTTATTTGTGCTTGCATTTTTATCTGTATTTAGAGAAGGAATAGAAACTGTACTCTTTTTATATGGGATCTACATTAAAGATGGCGGACTGTCTCTTGTGACCTCATTGACAGGAGTATTGATTGCTATTTTTCTTGGTTATGCAATATTTATTCAAGGGAAAAAAGTGCCATTAAAAACATTTTTTAATGTTACTTCTATTCTCCTTATTTTTGTTGCAGCAGGATTGGTGGCCTATGGAATACATGAATTTGAAGAAGCTGGTTTAATTTATTATCCTGGTCCTATTTGGGACGTCAACCCTGTACTTAATCTAGATGGTAGCTATCCTTTATTACATGAAAAAGGTGGTATTGGTGTATTCGCTAAAGGATTATTTGGTTGGAATGGAAATCCAAGTGCTATTGAAGTGATGGCTTATTTACTAACGCTAGCAGGTGTATCATATATGTGGTCAGCAGCATCAGCAGAACAAGCAACAGTGACAACAGACAATACTTCTATGATAGAAAATAAATGCCCAACCTGTTTTGAAGAAGTTGATGCTAAATCAACGAGCTCATGCTCCAATTGTAATACTGAATTAGATTTCAGCTAAAGAGTCTTTTAATTCTGATAAAATCATTGCAGTTGCACCCCAAGAGGTGCAACTGTTAAATTTAAAACTAGGAACATCTACACTCATGCCTTTGATTTTAATATCTTTAGTAGATAAAGTATTATTATCTTGTAATTCATTGAGTTCAATATCGTGTATTGATTCGACTTCATTCTCATTGATTATTGTACTTGGCCTGTCTTTTGAATACCAAACATAGGGATGAATTAAAAATCCAGAAACTGGAGCATATAGCGATGTTAATTGACCAATTAACTCTAAATCAATATCAATCCCAATTTCTTCCTGGCTCTCACGCAATGAAGTCTCTTTAAATGACTCTCCTTCATCTTGTGCGCCACCAGGCAAAGAGATTTGTCCTTTATGATGATCTACGTTTGATGTTCTTCGCGTTAAAAAAAATTTTAATTTACTATCTTCTTCAAACAATATAATAGCTACTGCTGCTAGCTTTGCATTTTGAGGTGGATAGAACGCTAGTTTTGTCACAGTGTTGATCGACATAACAGCCATTTTTTTTTGACTACTCCAACCAGGTAACTCTTGGGTAAGTCTTTTCTTTATTAATTTAATTTTTTTATCTATTTTCAAGTCCATGAAATATAAGCATATAATATGGGATTGGAATGGGACTTTGTTAAATGATACTGCACTTTGTGTAGCCCTTCTTAATCAATCGGGTAGCAAGCGTAATATTCCTAAGGTTAGCATTCAACAATATCGAGAAAAGTTTCTTTTTCCTATTAAAACATTTTATGAATCTGTTGGATTTAATTTTGATAATGAATCATTTGAAGATACCAATAAAGAATTTCACGATAGTTTTGCAAAACAATTTAGAACCTTAGCTCTTCAGCCATTTGCAAAAGAAACAATCATTAAAATCAGTAAAACAAACACTGTGCAAAGTATTTTGTCTGCTACAATGCAGGAAAAATTAACAGAACAAGTAGGATTTTTTGATTTGCAACACTATTTAGAAAATATTGTGGGCTTAAGTAGTACACCTTCAGGTTATGGGAAAGAATATGAGGGAAGTGAGCTGATGATGGGCGTGGATATCCTTGCATCTGAAACAATTATTATTGGAGATAGCGTATTAGACTTTAGCGTCTCTCAATCTTTAGGTATTGATTGTGCTTTGGTTTATAATGGGCATAATGATATGAATAGACTAAAAGCAACAGGGTCGTATACTTTTGAACATATTGATAGTTTTTATAATTGGCTAACTGACTAAGTAGTCAAGCCACCATCAACTGTAAACATTGATCCTGTAATAAAATCAGAAGCATCAGAGGCCAAATATAAGGCCATACCAGATAGATCTTCTGGCTCTCCCATTCTTGCTTGTGGAATCGACTTAATAATTTCATTATACACTGACTCATCTTCCCATAATGCTCTACTAAAATCAGTTTTAATTAAGCCGGGGGCCAAAGTATTAACTTGAATATTAGATGTCGCCATTTCTTTAGCCAATACCTTAGTTAACATTACCACTGCAGCTTTACTAATATTATAAACCCCTAAACCATCTAATGGAGTTTTTGCTGCAATAGATGCGACATTAATAATCTTACCATATTTGTGTTGTTCCATAGATGCACTACAAGCTTTTATAAAATTAAAATATCCTTTTACGTTAATATCCCAAATTTTTTCCCAATGGCTATCTTGTGATTTAAGAATAGGACCATAATAAGGATTAGCTGCCGCATTATTAACTAAAATATCTACTTTCCCAAACTGACTTATGGTTTGATTAACAACATTTTTTATTGACTCCATATCACCTGTATTACATTCAATTCCGATGATATTTAATCCAGATGATTTAGCTTCTGATACGGCACTATCTAAATTATCTTTTTTCCGACTACAAATCACGACATTAGCTCCTGCTTCTGCATACTTCAATGCAATGGCCTTACCAATGCCTTTGGAACCGCCAGAAACAATCGCTGTCTTTTCCTTTAAGCTAAACATCTATTTTTTCTTTCTTCGTTCTGCCATGGCTTTCCACATAGAATCTGGTAGTTTCGTTAAATCGCTAAATTCAGCTGCCCCAGCAATCCATTCACCCCCATCAATAGTAACTACTTCGCCGTTGATATAGGCAGATCCATCACTCATAAGATATGATGCTAGATTTTCAAGCTCATGACGTTCACCAAATCTTTTCATTGGAATTTTATTTTTCATGCCTTCTTCAAAATCATCAAAACCTGGTGGCATTAAACGTGACCAAGCTCCTTCTGTTGGAAATGGACCAGGTGCAATTGCATTAAATCTGATATTATACTTACCCCATTCTACAGCTAAAGATCGAGTCATTGCTAGTACGCCTGCTTTCCCAGCTGCAGACGGTACCACAAAAGGTGAACCTGTCCATGCATAGGTAGTAACAATACTTAAGACATTCCCTTTCTTATTCTTAATCATCTCTTTACCAATAGTGCTAATACAATTCCATGTTCCCATTAATACAATATCAATAACTGTCTTAAATGCATTAGGACTCAACATTTCTGTTGGAGAAATAAAATTACCTGCTGCATTATTTAGCAGGTTATCAATTTTCCCAAATTTATCAATTGCTTGCTTAGTCATTAACTCTACATCTTCTAATTTTCTTACGTCACCCGGGCACGTTAATACATTAATACCTAGCTCAGAAAATTCCTGGGCAGTTTCTTCTAATACCTCTGCTCTTCTTCCGCTAATAACAATGTTTGCGCCAAGCTCTCCAAATCGCCTAGACATACTTTTTCCTAAACCAGTACCGCCTCCGGTAATGATAATTGTTTGGTCTTTTAGTAATCCATCTTGAAACATATAAATTCCTTTATTTTAAATTATCTTTTAGTAGAGCTGTTTTGTCCTGCAAAGGTTTCAACACATTATCAACATTATCTTTAACTGTGCTCTTAGCAGACTCTTGAAGTTCTTGTACTTGACTTTGAATGTTGTCTAAGTCTGGCAATGGTTGGCCAGTAAATATAATATAGGCATAATAAAGAACGAGTAATGTAATCCCTAGTGTCACCAATTTAAATAAACGCTTTACCACGCTAAATGCAATCATTGCCATCAAAACAATGGTTACAGCTAAGTATGCTGGATTACTAGAAATGCTATTTAACAGATTCTCTAACATTGTAGCAATTTATACATTAGATTTCTACTTTACAAAGATGAAACAAAAATCAATAAGATTCGTTAAAGATTATATGGTTAAAAAAGGATTTGTTTTACTCTTGCTGTCTTCTTTTCTGTTTAGCCAGGACAAACTATTACTCAAACAAGCTGATACGCTCACATCTTCTGTTATTCAATCTGAAACAATTACACAATTAGATGGAAATATTATTTTTCAGAAAACAGATACTATTTTAAAAGGTAATTTTGCAACTCAATCTAATCAAACTCCAATAACAAATTTATATGGTAATGTCTCTATTGAACAGCCTAATCAAATGATTTACTGTGATTCTCTTTCATATAATAGTGATACTGAATTTTTCTCAATGTATGGTAACATTAAAATCAAAAATGGTTCTCGACTAATTAGTGCAGACAACGCCACTTTGGACCAAGCTTCTAATCAAATGACTTTGATCGACAATTGTGAAATCAACGAACAGAATACCAATAAAATATATGGCGATAAAATGATATTAGATTTCAAAGACGAATCCTTGCATTCATTAGAGGTATTATCAAACGGCATAATTTTTTCACAAAATTCTGGATATGAGAAAATTGAGAATCAACTACAAGCAATAGAAAATGAAGATATCTTAAAAGGTGAAATTATTTTTGCTAGTCTTAAAAATGATGAAATTCAAAATATAGAAATGGTAGGAATGGCTTCTACCTTAATTCACCTCTATAATGATTCTCTTTACGATGGTATCAATGAAGTATCTGGAGATAAAATTATTTTAGATATTAAAAATGAATCTGCAAAAAAATTAATAGCTCAAGGAGGTACAATTGGTCGATACACTCCAAATGCCTCTAATCAAAATGTCCAAGAAGAAATTGACTATGCTGCAGATAGAGTAGAATTTGAAGTAGAGAGCAAGATCTCTGAAATGTATGGACTAGTAAAAATTTTCCATGATAATATGGATTTATCTGCTGCACATATTAATGTGGATTGGAGTACTAATATCCTAGAAGCTTTCAGTGATAATCCATTTAATGAAGAAGAAATCAATAAACCTATACTTATAGAAAATAATCGTGAGCCAATGACTGGTGATACCATGGTATACAATATTAAATCTAGAAAAGGTAAAGTACTCATGGGAGAAAGTCGCGTACAAGAAAATGTGTACATGGGAAGTCAAATTACGAGCGTGACAGATAGCACTTTTTATATTGATGACTGTATATTTACTTCATGTGATCCATCTAAATTCTATCTTGGCAGCAAGCAGGTAAAAATTATTTACGGGGACAAAGTTATTGCTAAACCATTAAGTATTTTTATTGGTGGCGTTCCGATTATAGGTATCCCAATTGCTATCTTTCCACACTCATCTAATGATAGAAGGTCTGGATGGATTATGCCATCTTTTGGGGCATCTGAAAATCGTGGAAACTACCTAGATGGATTAGGATATTATTTTGCTCCAAATGACTATATAGGATCTGAAAACTCTCTTATCTTTGCAGATAGGCAAGGAGTGATACTTAAATCAAAGAATCAATATCGAGATCGCTATCGTTTTAATGGAATGTTAAATTTTGAAATTCGAAAACATTTAGGATCGGGTGAAAGTGATATTGCACAAATTGGTAAAAATAATAAAACTGATTATTCTTTTAATTGGAATCACAATCAAATCCTAAGGAATAATCAAACTTTTCGAGGTTCAGCTAGCTATTATAGCAATGGAGAATACAATAGAGAGACAAGTATCGACCCAATTAAAAGACTTAACCAGCAAGCAATATCAAATATTACCTATACTAAAAGATGGAAAACGTCTAATGTATCTATCAGTGTAAATGCTTCTAATAAACAAGATTTAATGTCTAAAAGTAAAGTGGATATTAGCTCTTCTTTCTACCAAGCTCCTTCTAGCTTAGCATCTACTATCACGGAAGATACTAGCACATTACCTTCTATAAATTTTAGAGTTGCTAGAAGAAAATTATTCAAAAATATTTCTCAAGATTCATGGGTAGGAAATATTCAATGGGATTATAATTCACGCATAGTAAATAATTCTAAAAATTTCTATGAAGCAGAAGAAGCTATAGATACAGATGGCAATGTATCTTATGTATGGAAACAAAATGATTCTGGTAATCCTGACAGTTCAAATAAATTGGATGCAATGCTTAAAAATGCTTTCTCTATTAATGCTCCTTTTACTGCCTTCAAATATCTCGCTATTAATCCAAGCATTAGATTGAATTCAGATTTTGTCAACCGATATAGAGTGGCAGAGTACGATGAAACAGATGCTGTTAGTTTCAGATATGAAGAGGATATTAAAAACAGAACAACAGGCAATGTAGGGCTATCATTATCTACTAAAATTTATGGTATCTTACCAATACGATTTAATAAAATTCAGTCTGTCAGACATGTGATGACTCCAAGCATGCGCTTTAACTTTTCTCCAGACTATTTAAGTAATGATAACTATTTCCAATCATTCAACGATGAATATTATGATTATTTTAATAGTTCTATTATTGGATCTACTCCTACTACGAGCACTAAAAGATTAAGCCTATCTTTGGGAAATGTTTTTCAAGCAAAAATTAAAGATGGCGATAAAGAAGAAAAGATTAATATTCTTTCATGGGGCATATCAAGTGGATATAATTTTAATGCAGAACAATTCAAAGTATCTAATATTAGTTCATCAATTAGAAGCAATTTGAAAAATGGTGTTTCTATAGATGCTAACTTAACACACGATTTATACAAATTTGATGATTTAACTCAAACTAGAATCAATGAATTAGATAATTCACCCAGATTAACAGGTATAAGATTAGCAACGAATTTTACATTGCGAAGCAAAACAAATAACCCAGAAGAAGGATCTGAAAAAGAATTCTCAGATCGAACGAAAGAATTCTTAACAGACTTATCAAACAATACTTGGCAGAGCAGAATAGGACTTAGCTATACCGTCAATAAAATTAATCCTTTAAATACCATTGAAAACTTTTGGGTTAATACTAATACTAGTGTCAATGTGACTCAAAATTGGAAATTAAACTATAATGCTCGTTTTAGTATTAGCGATAAAGATATAGTAAGACATAATATCACCCTTTATCGAGAAATAGATTGTTGGGAGCTATTTATGGATTGGACCCCTACAGGCTATGCAAAAGGGCTTTATTTTAGACTGAACTTAAAATCTGATATATTAAAAGATTTAAAAGTAGAACAAAAAACTGGGTTATATAAGACTAGGTCAAGTTTTTAGGTGTTATTGCTTGAAAAAATTATTAATGTTGTTTTGTGAAATCTAAATATCAAAAAATTAAAGGTACATTTGATATTCTTCCCCCTGATACGCTTTTATGGAAAGAAGTTGAGAATATTCTTCATAACATAAGTCAACAATTTAGCTATGAAGAAATACGTACTCCTTCAGTGGAATCAATCCACCTATTTCAACAAAATGTTGGCTATGAAACTGATGTTTCAAAAGAAATGTTTGCATGGGAAGATCAGTCTAAGCAACAAATAGCATTGAAACCTGAAATGACTGCGCCGGTAGTGCGCGCTTATATTGAAAGTGGATTCTTTCGAAGCAACCCATTATGCCGCTTATATTATATTGATTCTTTTTTTAGAAGAGAAAAGCCTCAAAAAGGCAGGCAGCGTCAATTTAATCAATTTGGAATAGAGGCTTTTGGCTCTGCTAGTATAGAACAAGATGTAGAGGTAATTCTGATGGCTTCAACCTGTCTAAAAGCATTAAGTATTAGTGAAACTATTTTGCATATAAATAATATTGGCTCACCAGATACTAGAACAAAATATGAACAGTTATTAACAAAATATTTTTTACAAAATACTAAGGCACTATCAAATCTCTCTCAAAAAAGACTTCATTCTAATCCAATCCGCATTCTAGATAGTAAAGAAAAGGAAGACCAATTAATTATTAAAAATGCTCCGATTATTAAAGAGTTACTAACTAGTACAGAAAAAACAGACTTCAACATTCTGCTTTCTAACTTAGACGCATTGAATATTAAATATGAAGAAAGTCCACATCTAGTACGTGGGCTGGATTACTATAATGGCACTACATTTGAAATCACGACTAAAAGTGATAAATCGCAAAATGCATTATGTGGTGGTGGGAGATATGACTTTTTAGTAGAGCAAATGGGTGGGCCATCAACGCCAGCAATTGGGTTTGCAGCTGGAATGGAGCGTATGATTATTGAATCAAACCATGAGATGCAAAAAAATAATGTTGATGTGTATATCAGCTGTAATGAGTTAAAAAATAGCACTAAATGCTTTTCTATAATGCAACATTTAATAGAAAATGATTATAAAGTATTTTTTGACACAAATAAAAAGAGTGTTAAAAATCAAATGAAAGATGCTATAAAAAGAAATGCATCATTTGTGTTAGTAATTGATAAAAATATGACTATAAAAAATATCAAATCTAATGAAAAAATTGTTGTTTCTGATTTTCAACAATTACTCAATTTTTTAAAAACCCAATAATTTATATTTATTAATAAATATAAATTTTTGACAATTACTAAACAAACTATGTAAGTTGCCAGCCTAAGATGTCTAATCAAGAAAAACTATTAATCATTGTTGAATCACCTTCTAAAACGAAGACGATTGCAAAGTATATCGATAATGCTTCTGTAATAGCAAGTGTTGGTCATTTTAAAGACTTACCAAAGAAAGAAATGGGTATTGATATTGAAAATGATTTTGCTATGAAAATTCAAACAATGCCTGATAGAAAAAAGTTTATTACCCAACTAAAATCTGAAGTTAAAAAAGCTGATAGAATCTTAATTGCAACAGACCCGGATCGAGAAGGTGAAGCTATTGCAGCTGATATTGCAGAAGAGATTAAGGAAGATATTGAGAGAGTGGAGTTTACTGAAATTACTAAGACGGCTGTACAGCATGCTATCAACAATAGTAGAGATATTAATTATAATCTAGTAGATGCACAAAGAGCAAGACGTGCCATTGATCGTATTGTAGGTTTTACATTTTCTCCCGTACTATGGAAAACATTGAGATCTATAAAAAGTACTGGCTTATCGGCAGGAAGGGTTCAATCAGTAGCATTAAGATTATTAGTAGATCGAGAAAAAGAGCGTAACAAATTTATAAAAAATACATTTTATACAATTGAAGCTGATTTAAAAGAACAGGGTCATGATGCTACATTTAAAGCAAAACTTGTTTCATATGATAATCAAAAAATAGCAAAAAGTGATGACTTTGGGAAATTTGACAGTGGATTAAAAAATGATAAACTACTTTTAATAGATAAAGCAAAAGCAAAAGACATTAAAAACGAATCTGAGAACAATAATTGGGAAATTAGCAAGATTGAATCAAAGCCTACTTCTAGCTCTGCTGCCCCACCGTTTACAACAAGTACTCTTCAGCAAGATGCTTCTAGAAGATTTGGATATTCTCCAAAAAGAACAATGGTGGTTGCACAAAAATTATACGAACAAGGCTTTATTACTTATATGCGAACTGACTCTACAAATCTTTCTACAGAAGCTGTGGGAGCTTCGAAAAAATTTATTTTAGATAAATTCGGTAAAGATTTTTTACCTGACTCTCCTAATATATATAAAAGCAAGGTAGCAAATGTGCAAGAAGCGCATGAAGCAATTAGGCCTGCAGGAACTACCTTCAAAGAACCTATACATGTATTAAATAGTATTGGGGCAGATGAAGCAAAATTATATGAACTAATCCTCAATAGAACGCTAGCATCTCAAATGAAACCTGCACAGTATATTAGAACAAATATTGAAATTATAAATGGAAAATCTGTTTATAAAGCAAGTGGAAACATTACAACGTTTAAAGGGTATACTGCTGCTTATGAACAAGCACTTTCAAGAACCCAAAAAGCTGTTGTTGTTGCACTCCCTCCGATAGAAAAAGATTCTAAAATTATCCATAATAATATAGATGCTCTTGAAAAAAATACTACTCCTCCAAGAAGATTTTCGGAGGCTATGCTTGTCAAAGAAATGGAGGCTAGAGGTATTGGACGTCCGTCTACCTACTCATCTATACTAGATAAGCTTGTAAAAAAAGAATATGTAATTAAACAAAGCAAAACTCTTATTCCAACTTTTGTTGGTATTGCTGTTACTCAATTGCTAGAAAATCATTATTTATCACTATTTAATGAAAAATTTACAGCCGGTATGGAACAACAATTAGATGCTATATCTCGATCTGAAAGTACATATGTACGCGTATTAGAAGAATTTTATCATGGTAGAGAAGATTATGTCGGCGTAGCTAAACTATTGCAAGAAGAAATAGACATTGCAAAAGCATGTACTGTAAATATATCAGAAAAAACTAACATTCGTATTGGGAAGTTTGGTCCATATGTAGAAAAAGATGGTAGCAATATCACAATACCACAAGATTTATTCTTAGGGGATTTAAATCAAGAAGCAATAGACAAACTTAGTACAATGCAAAAAGAAGATAATATTATTGGAACGTTTAATAATGGAGAAAATATTCTGTTAAAAGTTGGACGCTATGGACCATATGTAGAATTGCAAGAAAGCAAAAAAAGAGCTTCTATTCCAAAAGGTACATCTTCTGAGGATATAACAGAAACTATGGCTTCAGACCTTTTAAGTTTACCAAAAACATTGGGGGCACATCCTGATACTGGAGAAGATATACTAGCAACGTTTGGTCCTTATGGGCCATATGTAAAATGTGGTAAAATTAATGCAAGTATGAAATCTACGGACAGCCCTCTAACTATTACCTTAGAAGAGGCTATCAAACTTATTCAAGATAGAAAGTTAAAATTTGAGCCAACAATTTTAGGCGCAGACCCAAAAACAAAAAAGGATATTTCAATTAAAAGAGGTAGATTTGGTCCATATGTAACAGACGGTAAAAAGAATGTATCCCTTAAAGGATATTCAATTGAAGATGTTACTCTGGAAGAAGCCATGAAATTATTAGCAGAAAAAAAATGACAAAAAAAGTTTTTTTAACCTTATGTACTTTTACTTTTCTTTTTAGCTTTCAATCATCATTAGAAGATCGTTTATATTCTTTAAATCGTCAATTAATGTGTCCAATATGTGACGGACTCACTTTAGAACAATCTCAGGCCAATGTAGCAGTAGAAATGCGTGCTGAAATTAAAAAAATGGTTATTAAAGGAATGAATGATCAAGAAATTAAAGATTATTATGTAGAAAAATATGGCTTACATATACTAGCAGATCCTCCAAAAAAAGGATTTGATGCTCTTATTTTTATTGGGCCACTGTTATTTGGATTACTTGGATTAATAATATTGTACAAGTATTTATTTTCTTAGTTACTATACTTAAATTATTCAAATGAAGAAACAACACTTAGATAAAATTATTTCACTATGCAAAAGAAAAGGGTTTGTATTTCCTAACTCTGAAATCTATGGCGGACTTAAAGCTTCGTATGATTATGGGCCTTTAGGTGTAGAGCTTAAAAAATCAATATCAGAGCTATGGTGGAAAGAAATGACCCAATCTCATCAAAATATTGTAGGACTTGATAGTGCAATTATGGTGCATCCAGATGTGTGGGAAGCTAGTGGGCATATCGCCAATTTCAATGACCCTATGACAGACAATAAAGATAATAAAAAAAGATATCGTATAGACGATCTCTTGTCGCAACAAAAATCAAAAGTAATTGATGCTATATGTAGTGAACTAAAAATAGATAGCACTAAAAGTGATGACATATATAATGACATGGCCCATGCTTTATTATCTAATGGGTCTAAGTATGATGGTGTTTTAGAGCAAGCTGGAGTCATTGATCCTTATTCTGGATCAATTGGTAAATGGACCCCTGCTGTACAATTCAATTTAATGTTTAAAACTGATTCAGGCCCTTCTGAAAAAACAGGGAAAAATATATATCTTAGACCAGAAACTGCGCAGGGAATTTTTATTAATTATTTATTGGTACAACATACTATGAGACTAAAAGTGCCATTTGGTATTGCACAGATTGGAAAAGCGTTTCGTAATGAAATTATAGCAAGAAACTTTATATTCAGAACAAGAGAATTTGAACAAATGGAAATGCAATATTTTGTGCATCCATCAGAAGATGTTGACAATATGAATTTATGGAAACAAAAAAGATTAGATTTTTATTTAAATCATTTAGGTATTAAGTCTAAAAATTTAAAATTTCATCAGCATAGCAAAGATGCCCTCGCTCATTACGCAAAAGATGCATATGATATTGAATATAATTTTCCATTTGGTTGGGGTGAAGTGGAAGGGATTCATAATAGAACCGACTTTGATCTTAAACAACATGAAAATCTTTCAGGAAAAAATATGACTTACTTTGATACAAAAACACAGGAGAAATATCATCCATATATTATTGAAACGTCCACTGGACTAAATAGACTCTTTTTAATGGTATTATGTGAAGCTTATTTTGAGGATACAGATAACAATAGAGTGGTATTACGATTACCTTATGATCTAGCTCCTATCAAAGCAGTAATCTGCCCCCTAGTCAAAAAAGATGGTTTGCCTGAAAAAGCAATGTCTGTATTTGAAACATTAAATAAAGAATTTCCTTGTATCTATGACGAACAAGGCTCTATTGGAAAACGATATTATCGACAAGATGAGGCTGGAACTCCATTTGGGATTACACTTGATCATCAAACGCTAGAAGATGAGTCTGTAACAATACGTGAACGAGACTCAATGAAACAAACACGTGTCTCTATTGATAAAATCTCTGCTTTTATTCATGACAATAAATAGGAAGATTATAATATGAGATCTGCTAATCCTGCATTAAATAATAATACTTTTAGAAATACGAGACGCGTTGCTCAATCCGAAGCGATGACTATTGATGGAACAGTTAATAAAACTGCGCTAGGTCTACTACTCCTTATGACATCGGCTATTTATAGCTGGAATAATCCTGAAACAGCTTTAAGATTATTTTGGCCAATCACTATTTTTACTTTCATATTACTAATGATTACTATCTTTAATAAGAAAGCTGCACCATATACTGTGCCGCTTTATTGTCTTGCTGAAGGAGTAGTACTTGGTGGTATATCTGCTAAGGTAAATGATATATATCCTGGTATCGCTAATCAAGCTATTTTTTTAACATTTGGAATTTTAATAGCTCTATTACTGCTATATAAAAGCAAACTTATTGAGGTAACAGACAATTTTAGATTGGGTGTATTTTCTGCAACATTCGGCATTTTGATTGTTTATGTCCTAAATATGATCTTATCATTTTTCGGAGTATCTTTCATGGGGTCGCTCTTTGGAAATGGAACTACTGGTATTTTATTCTCATTATTTGTTATTGGAATTGCATCTATGAATTTAGTATTAGATTTTGATTTTATAGAGAAGGGAGCAGAAAGTGGTGCTCCTAAATATATGGAGTGGTATGGTGCATTTGGGTTAATGATTACCTTAATTTGGCTCTATATTGAAATTCTAAATCTTCTCATGAAACTACGCAGTAGAAGATAGCAATCCCTCCTCTTTAAAAGATTGACATTCACATCCTCTTACAATTAAGTTACGTCAACTAAGGGTAATTTCTCCTCTCTATAGATAGGGGTGAATACCAAATTTTTATTAATATGTACATAAACAAAGGAAGAAAAACAATGAGAAAGCTATATAATTTGATAGCACTAGTTATGATTTCCAGCTTTATGTTTGCACAAGGTTCAGTCTCAGGTACCGTGACTGATGGAGCAGGTAATGCTCTTTTTGGTGCAAATGTAACAGTTGAAGGAACATCATCTGGTGCTGCAACAGCAGCCGACGGATCATATTCAGTCGACGGTGTGTCAGGTGGTTCATATACTGTAACCGCTTCATACATTGGATATGAATCTGCAAGTGTTTCTGTAAATGTAGATGGTTCTGCAACCGCAAACTTTTCACTAGCATCTAGTGCAGTTTCTGGTAATTCTGTCTCAGTTCTTGGATCTCGTTTTGCAAGAAATGTAGACGAACAAGCAGTTCCTGTAGAAGTTATTACTGAGCTTGAAATTCGTGCATCTGGTTTCACTGAAACTAATGACCTATTACAAGCCTTGATTCCATCTTATAATTCGCCTAAAGGCTATATTACAGATGGTTCTGACCATATGAGACCTGCTACTTTACGTGGTATGGCACCAAATCAGACTCTAGTACTAGTAAATGGTAAAAGACGTCATCAAGGTGCATTAGTACACGTAAATGGATCAACTGGTCGTGGTTCAACTCAGGTTGACTTAAATGCTATCCCAGCAAGTGCAATCGCTAAGATTGAAGTCTTGCGTGATGGTGCTGCAGCGAAATACGGTTCTGATGCTGTCGCAGGTGTTATTAATTTAATATTAAAAGAAACAGGTGGAGCAGACATGAGCATTACCTATGGTCGAAATGATTCTTATTTTGACAGAGGGTATGCAGCTGGTGAAGGCTTAATCGATGGTCAAGATGCATCAACTTATGGTTGGGATCTTGATGATGAACATGAAGGCACTGGATACTTGCCATACTCTGCAGATCGCGGATGGGCACGTTCAGGAAATGAAACTATACACAAAACAGATGGAAGAAACCTAATTATTCACGCTGGTAACGGCATGGAAGTGTTTGGTGGAAATCTATATGTAAGTGGTCAAATTCGTGACGGTGGTCGTACAAACCGTGCGGGTCTTGATCCAAGAAGACAGTACTTCGCTGGTATGGATGCAGAAGAAGCTGCATTTGACAGAGAAAATCACCGTATCGGTGCTGGTAATTTTGAACAAGTAAGTTTAATGTGGAATGGTAGTTTCCCTATGGAAAAGGGCACTTTATACACATTTGGTGGATTTAATACACGAGATGGTGAAAGTGGATGTTACTACAGAAGAGCACAAGATAATCGTACTCTTCGTGCATGGTATCCAGATGGATTCTTACCGTTAATTAGCCCTGAACTTTCAGACAAATCTTTTGCAATTGGAATGAAAGGTCTTATGGGAGACTATGCTTATGATATCAGTGTAAACAATGGATCAAATGACTTTTCATGGGGAATGGTAAACAGTCATAATGCAACCTATGGTACTAGCGCAGGACAACAAGCTGAGTTCGACCTAGGAACATTAGGCTACAGTCAAACTACTGTGAACTTTGATCTAACAACACAAATGGACATGGAAGGACTTGATGGACCATTAAGTCTTGCTATGGGTGCTGAATTGCGTATGGAAAACTATACTATTGAAGCCGGTGAAGAAGCAGGTTATGCTGACGGCGGTTTTGGTGTATTAGATGGCCCAAATGCAGGTAATGGCGCAGCAGTTGGTTGTCAATGTTTACCAGGACTAGCTCCTAATAATGAGCAAGATCGTGACAGAGAAGCATTTAGTGTCTATGCTGATGCTGAAGCAGACGTTCGTGACAACTTATTAGTAAACGTTGCATTGAGAGCGGAAAACTATAGTGACTTTGGTAATACAGTTAATGGTAAAGTTGCTTTGAGATATGAGATACAAGATGGTGTAGCTGCTAGAGGTTCATTTAGCACAGGATTTAGAGCACCAGCTTTACAAGAAGCTTATTTCTCATCTATCGCAACTAACTTTATCGATGGAATACCTTACGAAGTAGGAACTTTTCCAAACGATTCAGAACCAGCTATCGCTCTAGGAGCAAAAGACCTTGAGCCAGAAACATCAACAAACCTTTCAGCGGGTATGACTTATAAAGATGATACGTTCACTATAGCAGTAGATGCTTATCAAATTGTTGTAGAAGATCGTATTACTATGAGTGAAACCTTCAATGGTTCTGGTGCTACTTCTGACATGGCAACATTCTTTGCTGACAGAGGTATCCCTGCAGTTGGTGGTAGATACTTCTTTAATGGAATTAATACTGAAACAAACGGGTTAGACATAGTTGCAACTATGACTCAAGACCTGTCAAATGGTACATTGCTGTTAAAAGCAGCTATGAACTTTAATGATACTGAAGTTACAAACGAAGAAGATCTTGTAACTCCATCAGAATTAGCTGACTACACAACAGATCAGTTGTTAGGACGTGCTAATACTGTGAGATTTGAAAGTGCATCTCCTACGGAAATGTTCCAATTCTCAGCTAGAGTTCAAAGACCAACCACAACATTCATGGTTAAAATGAATCGTTGGGGTGAAGTAACAATTCCTTCAGGATCTGTTGAAAGAGAACAAGTATTAAGCGGCAAATGGACTACAGACATGGAATATTCATTCCAGGCGCATAGTCAAGTACGTGTTTCATTTGGTGTAAATAACATGTTCGATGTCTATCCTGATAAAACTATTAAAAGAAATAGTTTCAATGGAATATTCCAACATTCTGGATATAGTCCATTTGGATTTAGCGGACGTTACGTATACACTCGTTTAGATATGACTCTATAAGTAATACCGTTATTATAACTGAATAAAATAAAAAGCCTCTATTTTTTGTAGAGGCTTTTTATTATCTTTCATATCATGAGAATACATTACACTATATTAACAATAACTATATTGCTATTTACAAGCTGTAATCAGTCGAGTAATGCACAAGGCGGAGTATCTTCTACATCAAACCTTGCTTCACAAGTAGGGATTGATATTTTAAAACAGGGTGGAAATGCTTTTGATGCTATTGTAGCAACAGGATTTACATTAGCAGTGACCTCTCCTTCTAACGGTAATCTTGGTGGTGGAGGTTTTTTAGTAGCACATACTAAAGATGGCGAAGCAATTAGTTTAGATTTTCGTGAAAAAGCTCCCGCATTATCATATGAAACGATGTTTCTTGATGAAAATCAAGAGTATAGTCGTGATCTTGCTCTGAACTCTCATAAATCTTCAGGGGTACCAGGAACAGTAAATGGTTTATTAAAAATTTTTAATGATTATGGATCTGGCAATTTTACCCTAGAAGAAATTATGGCTCCTGCAATTCATTATGCAGAAAATGGTCATTATATCAATGCCACAGATGCCCAAGGATTTGATTCTTATAAAGCTCTATTTTTAACCGATGCAGGATCTACTAAAATTTTTGTAAAAGATATAAACGATGCTATAATTAATATTCAAAAGGCATTTAAAAACGGAGATCTATCTGAAGAAGATTATGCAAAAGAATTATCAAGTATTGATGAATGGAAACCAGGTGACCTATTCGTACAAAAAGATTTATCAGACACGTTAAAACGTATTGCTCAATATGGAAATGCTGGATTTTATGAAGGTAAAACAGCTGAACTAATCATAGAAGAGATGAATGCTAATGATGGATTTATCACTAAAGAAGACCTATTCAATTATGACTCGGTCTACAGAAATCCTATAGTGGGAACATATCGAGGAAATAAAGTTATTTCTATGGGTCCACCAAGCTCAGGTGGAGCTTTATTAATACAAATGTTAAATATGATTGAAAATTTTGAAATTAAATCTATAGAAAGAAATTCTACAGAATTTGTACACCTACTAACCGAGGTGCAACGACTAGCGTATGCAGACAGAGCAATACATTTAGGAGATCCAGATTTTTGGCCTAATCCAATTCCAATGTTAACGTCAAAAGAATATGCAAAAGAGCGCTTAGCATTAATCTCTATGGATTCAGCCACACGTAGCACAGAAATTGCTGCGGGGGAAACGCTACCAAAAGAAAGTGTAGAAACAACACACTATTCTGTTATGGATAATCAAGGTAATGTTGCTGGTATTACCACCACGCTCAATCTGGGTTATGGAAGTAAAAAAATTGTTGACGGTGCTGGATTCTTACTCAATAATGAAATGGATGATTTTTCATCTAAACCAGGAACAGCTAATGCCTTTGGTTTAATAGGATATAAAGCAAATGCTATTAAACCTTTTAAACGTCCGCTTAGCTCTATGAGTCCTACAGTTGTTATTGATAATGAAGGCAACCCAATAGTAACAATTGGAGCTGCTGGTGGATCAAGAATTATTACTGCTGTCTTACAAACAATAATAAGCATTGTAGATCATGGGTTAAATATTCAAGAAGCGATTGATGTTCCAAGAACACACTCTCAATGGTTGCCAGATAATGTTCGATATGAAAAGGATGCATTGACCCAACAAACTATCAATGAGTTAGAAGCATTGAATCATATATTTGCACATAACGGTACCGTAGAGAATGGGATATATACGCTGGCACAGATACATGGAGTACATTTAAAGAATAATAAATTTATAACCGGTTTTGATAAACGAGGAACATACGATGAAAATGAAGGTATCACATATTAATAAATCATTCATTACGCTAACATTAGCAACGCTAATTTTTTTAATAAGTTGTGGCGATAATAATCGTGCAACACAATCTACAGTACCAACACCTACCGTAATATATACTCCCGGTGAACTAGTATCAGATGGACAAGGATATGTACAATATAGAGTGGGTAATACTCCTATTATTATCGCTGTTCCTCATGATGGAACATTGGCTCCATCTTCAATGGCAGACCGTACTGGAGATACAGATCGCGCAATCAATACAAGAAAAGTTGCAGAACAATTTGCAGTATTTTTTAATGCAAATTCTAATGGTCTTTTCCCGCATATTATTTATAATAATGTTAGTCGTACAAAATTAGATCCAGATTTAAATGTAACAGATGGTGCACAAGGAAATAGTTATTCTGCGCTATCATATGGCACATATCATAGCTACTTACAAACAGCTATTGACTCTGTAGAAGCACATTTTGATGCAGGTGTATTGTTAAATCTTGTTGGACATGACCATTCCGTACAACAAATTGAGCTTGGCTATCTCCTATCTGCTAATAATTTGAATTTGTCAGATACTGCGCTTAACGCATATAATAGCCAATCCAGCGTAAATCACATGGCATCCATCTCTGCATCATCTTTTGCAGAAGTAATCAGAGGATATAGTAGTTTTGGAAATTTATTATTTGCTTCATCCTATAATGGCTATACTTTTAATGTTGTACCAACATTAGATAACCCATCCCCTGGCACTAACCCATATTTATCAGGAGGGTATACTCTTGAAATTTATGGTAGCAGTAATGGCGGGAAAATTAATGCTATTGAGGTAGCAACGCCTTATGCTGGGTTTAGAGATAATGCAAATGCTTATCGCGCAGTAGGAGTAGTGCTAGAAAATGCTGCTAAAGGATTTTACCAAGAACAGATTGGCCAAGTTATTTATTAAGAATAAATCTATAAAAAATTATTTTTATTTTAAAGCATTGGCTTTATTAAGATATTCTGTAGCATCATCTAATCTTCCTTCACCAAAATAGGTACGATATACTCCATAATAGTAGCTTGCCTTATTTGGATCAGAATCGATGAGTTCTAAATAATATGTTCTAGATTTTCTCCATCTTCCTGCTTGCTCCAAAGCTTTTGCAAGTCCCAATAAAGCTTCTTTATCATCGGGAGCTAAGAAATATGCTTCTTCAAAATTATACTCTGCTTCTTCAAATTCATTCATTTTTAAATAAACTAGACCTCTATTAAAAAACAAATCTACTTTTTCTGTATCGTCATCAGAATTTTCAATTGCTGCATTAAGATTTTTTAACGCAGGTTCAAAGTCATCTTTTGCAAGATATAAAGCACCTAGACTCTTAAGAGCTGGTACTTCGGTAGGGTTAACAGCTAGAGCGCTTTCATAATAACTTAATCCTTTTTCAAAATCTCCTAAGCGCACCGCACTTTGTCCGGCGCTAACCAGTAATGCTAATTGAACATCTTCTGGTACGTCTGGTAACGCTAAGGCTTGATCAATATATTTAAATGAGTTGTCTTTATCCCCTTTGACAGAATAGTAAAGTCCAAGCAATGCATATGACCCTGGTTGTAATGGGTCTAATTCTTTTGCCTGCATCGAAGTTTCAATGGCTTGATCTATTAGCGCATTTCTTTTATCTACATCGCTGACCTTATTTAATAAACCTAAAAATCCAGAGGCTCTATAATAAATTAAATTATAACTTTTTACCAATGAAGCTGCAATAGCTTGAGACATTAAGATTTTTTTATCATTTGCTGTAGGTCGAATTTTAGTACTTGGTAAAGCAGTGCTAGCAATATCCATGTACTCTTTTACTTTCCCCCAATCTTGAGATCTAGGATAAATTTTATCTGCTAAGTGGAATGCTGCTTCCCATTTGTCTTTTGGGTGATTTAAAGCTTTTAATAAAAATTCTTCAGCTGCTCCCCATTCTTTGTCTTTTAATCTGATTTTTGCAGACTCTAAATCTTGTCCAGCAAAAAGTGTAGAAATTAATATTAATGTAATAAAAAAGTTTTTCATAGCGCTTATAAACATATATCCTCCAGTTATAGGAACAAGTTAGTATTATTATTATCAGATTTCAATAGGTAAGAGTAGATTTAATCCATTCTTTGCGCAATTGATATTCCCTATCCGAAACACTTACTATACCTTCATGTGCAATATTCTCAATACAGAAAGACGCCATTGTTGCCCCAGCTATCATGGATTCTTGAATATTTTTTCCAGCCATCTTAGATGATAATAATCCTCCTGCAAAAGCGTCTCCCGCACCAGTGGTGTCCATAACTGTCTCAACAGGGTATGCGCCTATAGAAAAATGATTATCGCTGTCAAAAAAAGAAGCCCCATCTTCTCCCTGCTTAATAATAAGACTGTCCGTGCCCATATTTAGTATACATTCTGCCATTTCTTTTAAAGTATGGTTTGATAAGCCAGATAAATACACAGCTTCATTATAGTTGATACATAATAAATTAGATTGAGAAATAATTTTTTTTAAATCATCGTTAGCTATATCTATATATAATTTAAATGTATCTAATATGATAAAAGGGTTTGATTGGATTTGATCTAAGAGAGTAAGCTGTAAATTTGGA